>Ga0209504_1000016_pt1 | contig 267649 bp, 216 predicted proteins | sample COGITO_mtgs_1005_FD_184791 | JGI IMG/M metagenome (GOLD analysis project Ga0209504, IMG submission 184791) | Pelagic marine microbial communities from North Sea - COGITO_mtgs_100511 (SPAdes) (version 2) | ecosystem: Environmental > Aquatic > Marine > Epipelagic ... | reverse complement strand
ATTCGGGTCACGTGCGGATTTATCAATGGAGTGGCGGCACTTGGCAACAACTCGGTGCGGATATTGATGGCGAAGCCGCTGGGGACGCCTCAGGCTATGCAGTTTCGATCAGCGCGGACGGATCAACTGTCGCAATAGGTGCTAATTCCAACGACGGCAATGGATCTTATTCGGGTCACGTGCGGATTTATCAATGGAGTGGCGGCACTTGGCAACAACTCGGTTCGGATATTGATGGCGAAGCCGCTGGGGACGGATCAGGCAGCAGCGTTTCAATCAGCGCGGACGGATCAACTGTCGCAATAGGTGCTAATTCCAACGACGGCAATGGATCTAATTCGGGTCACGTGCGGATTTATCAATGGAGTGGCGGCACTTGGCAACAACTCGGTTCGGATATTGATGGCGAAGCCGCTGGGGACGGATCAGGCAGCAGCGTTTCAATCAGCGCGGACGGATCAACTGTCGCAATAGGTGCTTATTACAACGACGGCAATGGATCTTATTTGGGTCACGTGCGGGTTTATTCCATAACAACGATTGAACCAGTCATTCCAGTTATAGACGTTGATGGATTTCATGAGACCAGCAGCGGTCAGAATGTCACAGTCGACGCCACTCCTGCAACTGGCAATCCCGCATCATTTACATATCAGTGGTATTTCAAAGACTTTGCAATTCCATCGATGTTCGGTGGCACGACGGCGTCTTATACGATTGAGGGAACCACAGAGAACGATGGAACTTGGCGAGTCGTTGTGACCAACTCAGTAGGCAGCACTGAAGCTTCTTTTGAATACCGAGTATTTTCCGATGCAGATAGCGACGGGCTTTCTGATTACCGGGAATCAAACATCACAAATACCAACCCTGATATTGCGGATACTGATATCGATGGGCTAAGTGACTTTATCGAGGTTAACAACACTTTAACGGACCCAAACAATGCCGACTCCGACAACGATGGGTTGCTAGATGGGGCCGAAGTAAATACACATAACACTTCTCCCATCGATACGGATTCAGATGACGACTCACTCTCAGATGGTGCCGAAGTGAACACTCATGGCACTAATCCTAATTTAAATGATTCTGATACTGATGGCCTCTCCGATTTCAATGAGATCTTTACTAATTTTACCGACCCAAATATAGCTGACAGCGACGGTGATGGCCTCACAGACGGTGCGGAAATTAACACTTATTCCAGCAATCCTTTGTTAACTGATAGCTCTGGTGATGGCCTAAGTGATGATTTCGTAGTGTCAGCTGGATTTAGTCCGTCAGTGGATTACACGCCGCTATTGTCAGGCTGGCAATCCATGCTAGAAGACGCTCGAACAGGGTCTGTAATGTTGGAGGTTGCCAATGGCTCTGCAACTCTACAGCTGCAGATTCAGCGCAGTGACGATCTCAGCACATGGACTTCGTCTGCAGAGGACTTAATCGAAGTCGAACTGCCCATGCAGCAAGGCAAAGGGTTCTTCCGCTTTGCCATGCCACAGGAGTAAGCGACCAGGTTTGCCCAGCTTTAACAATTTCCCATGACACGCGGAGGTATCTGCTTTATTATTGGCTCTGCAAGCCGTTATTTACCCCCATGCCCCTACGCCCTCTCAATACCCCATATTTTAATGACTTAAAACGCGCATATGTAAGCCATATGTAAGCCATATGTAAGAAACACCAAATTGCCCAAAGAAAGGAGGCGAATTTAAATCCTAAGAGCTTTAAATGTAGCTACTTACGTAAAATGGTGGAGCATAGGAGAGTCGAACTCCTGACCTCTTGCATGCCATGCAAGCGCTCTACCAACTGAGCTAATGCCCCCTAAAGGAAAGTTGGAAAAATGGATATGCCTAGATCGTCGTCAATATAAAATATAGCTTGAGCCTAAAACATCGTGCGGGCTAATTCGTCATTCGCCTCTTCAAAGTTTGCGCTTTTGCTGGCATCGCGCACATTTTCGCGCGATGCAACGGATTCAAATCTGGCAATGGCCAAATTTACTCGCACTGGACGCGGCGCTAATCGCGGTAGTGTGGCAGGCTGTATTTGCCAAACTCTTCGGCATGCAGTGTACCTTGAGCAGTCAAATTGTGCTGGGCCTATCCGTCTGGTTAACCTACCTGGCGGATCGCCTATTCGATGTGGCTCAACGTGAACCCCACCAGCTACAATCCTACCGGCATCGTTACGCAAAGCAATATGCGCATCGTTTATGGCTTGTTTGGGGGATGCTACTGATCGCTAATGGTGCGATCGCAGTCTTTGGGCTGACATCACAACAGATGCTCAATGGCTTTGTACTGCTGGCTTTTTGCTTGGCCTACACTGTGCTCAATCAAAGATTCTCGGGTAAATTTTTCCCCAAGGAACTTTGTGTCGCTCTCATCTTTGCAGCTGGAGTCATTATTTTCTTATTACCGAATGCATTTCTTTGGCAACCTTCGATAGCCTTCGCTCTCCTCTGCTTGATCAATTGCCTAATCATTGGCAAAAAAGAACATCACGTAGATGCCGCATTAAGAACTCGGTCACTTGCAGGGATATCGGCTACCTATATCATCCCATTAGAAATCGCATGCGCAGTGTTGATCAGTCTTCAAGATGAAGCCTTTAGACTGCCAGCCTTACTCACGCTGGCCGCGCTTATAATGCTTCATGCCATTCAAAAAAGACTTTTAGTAGAACACTTTCGAGTCCTGGCTGATAGTAGCTTAATCCTCGGACCAGCTACCTATTACTGGCTCTCTGCTTAATCCCTGCTTTTATTTTTCGAAATAGCTATTAAAGAGACCAACGTTCGCACGTACGCGGTCGATATAGATTTTTTGTGTTAGCAGACCATCTACAACGTAATCTATTTCCTTGGCATAGTAGACTCCAGCATTTTTATCAAAATTAGAGAAATAAATTTCGGTCTGGATTGGATCTGCGGCTTCATCTGGGGCATTAGAAAAGGCCAACTTTACTTCTTGAAAATGCTCGGTACTCAGCCACACGGTATCATAGTATATGCCCGCAGAGGGATCGATCTCAACGCGTATCGCAGGTTTCCCTCGAACGTCCTCAAATGCTTCTGCGTGGAACTTTTCATATTGGCCCGCTAATCTGATGAATGGCCCACCCATACTACTATTAGCCAGCGCGTCTGAAAGTTTATCACCCACAAGCTCAACGACTTTGTCCTCCTGATTGGGCGCAGTCACGATCGTCCATGCCTGCTCACCATTCGACAGTATTTCTTTTGTGTAACTTGTATAATCCACTTTTTGCCGAAATTTATTCGGCTGCTTGCGAATAATTCTAAACGCGTACAACCCCACTCCTTCAACTTCAACTCGACCGCTGGCAATAAATGTATTCAAAGCAGCCATATTCGCCCGACCTCCATTGTGCTCAATGTAACTGCTATAGATTTTTTCAGCGCTCGGAAGCTCTTGATTGTCCGTCTCCAAAGAACTCTCGGCGCACGCAATATGCGGCACACTGACTAACAACAGTGCTAGTAACGCTCGAAATGCTATGATATTGTCAATTATCATATGTGTTAAACTCTAAAAATGCTTCTGCTGATTAAGCAAGGGCCGAAATAACAATTTATTGCAAGGCCGGAGCCAATACGACACGAAAGCCGATCGCATCACTGGCCATGGTAGGACGCGCGCCAATCCGTGCAGCAGAGCGGACAGACCTCGCGAAATCTTTCCAACTACCTCCGCGGACGGCGACTAGCCCACCCTCTCGCCGAGGTCGAGGACCTAGGCTAAAAGCAGCAGCATGACGACTATGATAACCATCCAAGGTCCACTCAGCGACATTACCATGTAGGTCATGTAGCCCAAATCCATTTGGCGAGTAAGAGCCAACTGGCAACGCGCCATAATGACCTGTTGCAGTGCTAGCACTTTTATTGTGAACTGGGTAGGAGCCCTTAAAGTTGCCTTGTGCTGGATTAGCAAACTCACCAAAAGAAAATGGAGTTTCTGTGCCAGCGCGCGCGGCATACTCCCACTCTGCCTCCGTCGGCAATCGATATATATAACCATCAGGCAAGCGTCCCGCTAGGCGCTCTCGCTTAGTTAAAGACATGCAGTAATAATTAGCATCCGCCCATGTCACTCGGTCAACTGGAGCATGCGTGCCCATGGTCTGAGCGGTCCCCTCTTTAAGCAATGTATAATAATCTGCTTGTGTCACCTCATGCATCCCCATCCAGAAACCTCGACTAAACCGAACCCTAAGCTGTGGGCCTTCATTCGGTAAGCGACTAACTTCAGGTAATGGGCTCCCCATCATGAATTCCCCAGAATCCAACCAGACGAGCTTCTGTTTGAGATACGGGACCGACCAATTAGCACCTGGCTCAGGTGCTGGAATGGGTACAGGTGTCACATTCCAAACAAAAGACTCATTCGGCTTTAACTGAAAGCGACGAATCATTGTTAAATGGTTTTCAACTCTTACCTCAAGCTCGGCAAGCTCGTTGGGCTTAACTAGCAGCAAGCCCTCCACCAATCTCATCGGCTCTTGATTGACATACAGGTTTGCAACCATGCCAACTGGTAAAACGATCCGCACCTGCGCAGGTAACGGACTCATCTGATAGGTAAGCTTCTGGTCGACTCGATCCTCGACTTCGACGCTTCGTATATCGGACACATATAACGGATGCAGTAGTCGGACTTGGTGCACACCTTCTGGTATTTCCTTAAAAAAATCCGCCCCGTAAGGTAACTCTAGGCCATTTAATTCAACAATCAAATCTGCCATCAAGTGCAACGATTCTTCTGCCTTCAAGCCCTCGAACATAACTGTAAAATCAAGTGCTGCAGTACAGCTTGCTAACGCACCAAAGTCGACAATCTCGTGCTTACCATACTCGAGATCAATTTCTCGGGTTACTGTGCGATAGCCCTGAAGTTGTACCCCAACTAGACACTGATCATTGCCCTGCGATAGATTAATAGTGAGCGGGGAAAGCCCGATATCTGTATTATTTAAGAAGACATGGGCTCCAGCTGGTACAGAGCGTACGGTCAGAGTCGATGATTGCACCTGTAATGGCACTTGCATAGGAATTTTGCTCAGCTCGTGAACAATCGCGGGAGTATATCCGGCTTTACGCACTACAATCCGTCCAGCGCCGTCAGATAAATCCCACTTGTAGTGGAACCTTCCAAATTCATCCGCAGTGCCAAGCGCTGCTTCAAGATCACCCTCATCTAGCGCGCTAATTGTTGCGCCTGGTTCAGTTTGGATTTCTGTAGTATGCGCCGCGGCCTCCAGCTCAACATTTAGGACTGGCATCACGACCTCCTCAGCAACAGTCAAAGTCACCTCCTGCTGCACGTGGTCCAACGCAGAGACAAGCAGGTTGTAACTCCCTGGTGCAATTGCTAAATCGAACTTACCGGCCTCATCTTGAACTACCCTATTTATACCGATAAACCGAATCGACGCGTTTTTAGGCATAACGTTAATTTTTACATTACCCGGCACATCCGCTGGCGCTTCCACAACCTGCTGCTCCGGCTCCACATCGCCACTGAAAAATGTCAAGGCAAGCCATACGACGATGCTGATGGCGACCAACCAAGCCATCCCCAACCTGTAGATGCGAGTGACTAATTCCCCTCGAGCAGTGATCCCCTTAGGCACTGGAATAAGGTTAATCTGCCTCTGCACCAAACTGGCAGATTCGACCCCAAGCCGGTCCTCCAAGCTCCTAAGTGCGATTAGCACCCCTTGGCATGACTGATATCGTTCATCGCAGTCACGCTGGAGTGATATTTCAAGTACTGTGTCCCAAACTAATAATGACTCGGACATTGAAGATGGCGCCTCATATGCCTTCAAGTTAACCTCACATCCAGTCAAAAGCCAATATACGATATAGCCTGCTTCATAAACATCCACACGATAATCTTCAGAAAGGCCGCGCCGATACTCAGGGCTCATCACATCAAACGAATCTAGCCGCTCGACCACCTTATCAGAAGACAGTGGTGAGACTGACGCTGAAACAATCGATTCAAATACGGTATCGCCCAAGGCCGCCTTTAAGCCGAAGCCTAGCATCTGGATCGATCCATCCTCTTGGATGAAGATTAAATCGGTATCCATGTCCCGGTGATCGACTCCCTCCGCATGCGCACAACCAAGAAGGCCCAACAACTGTGCATAGATTCGAGCCACTTTCGACGGATGGATTCCTGATTTCCTAGGCACTGCATGCTCCGTAAAATAGGCACTCAAGCACTGCCCTTGCACCAGATCCATCACGATACAATGCCGATCATCGATCAACATACATTCTTGGATCTGCGGCACTCCTTGATGGTCAATGGCCTGGAGGGACACCTGCAGACGTTCTAAGCGCTTTAGGCATTCACGATCCTTAATGGTACGAGGGTGTAGCACTCCTACGGTCAACTCATGCAAGTCGCGAATATGCTGCATCCGATAATAATTGGCCAACAACCCGTCAGAAATACACTTGACCACACGAAAATGGCCAAACTCCTCCCCCGGCTTCAGGATAGGATTATTAAGGCGTTCTTTTTTTGAAACAGGAGAATCCGCCCCTAACTGCGTTTCATCATTCTCCATTCTCAATAATCAATGCTGAGCAAAAAAATCGTGCACTGATTGCACAATATCCTCAACTACAGCAAGCTTGCCCTCGCCTTCATAGCCACAGGCAAGCATGCCGCTTTGCGGCTCAATAAAGTGATAGCCTCGCGAACGCAGTATTTCCAGATTAACTTGGGTCGCTGCGTGCGCCAGCATTTTACCATTCATCGCAGGGGCCAGCATCACTGGTGCAGCAGTTGCCAAATGGATGGATGAAAGCAGATCAGGCGCTAAGCCCTGCGCAAACAGTGCGAGGCAGTGCGAGGTCGCCGGAGCCACCAATAACAGATCTGCTTGATCTGCCAATTCGATATGCCCCGGTTGCCACCCTTCGCCTTCTTTCCAGAGGTCCGATGACGCCGGATTTCGCGACAGTACTTGCAGAGTCAGCGGCTGTATAAAACGACACGCCGACTCAGTCAGCACTGGGTACACGGTAGCGCCCGCTTCGGTCAAGCGACTAGTAATATCAGCCGCCTTGTATGCCGCGATCGATCCAGTCACCCCCAAAATGATAGTGCGCCCCTTTAAGTCTATGTTCGTATCTGCCATAGTGACTTTACTCTGTAAGCTGGAGCACCGATAAACAAGTCTCAAGTAGCACAGGGTCAAGCGAGCCGTAGGCAAGCACGCGCTTGACAGAGCGTAAAAGCCCTAAATGCTTCACCTCAATGCACTCTTTATTCGCAAGGCCGACAGGCCTCCCAAGCGCACTGCTCTTCCTATTCGATGGGGGCATCAAGTAACACGTCTATGGGCCACCAGCCGTGCATACACAATCGAGCGAGCCAGAGCTCCCGGCACTATGCATGGTGCGCCTAGCCTTCAAATTCGCCTCGTATTTCGAAACACATCTTTCAGTAGTTAACCTATTTTCCTAGCATGACCATGCAAACAGGCAACATCTCCAAGTATCGCCCCTTTCCGCAAATCCATTTGCCCAACCGCACATGGCCGGACCAAATAATTGATTGCGCACCCATCTGGGCAAGCGTCGATCTTCGCGATGGTAACCAAGCGCTTGCCATCCCCATGAACGTCGATGAGAAAGTCGAGTTCTTCGAATTACTGGTCGCCACCGGTTTCAAAGAAATCGAAGTAGGCTTCCCATCCGCCAGCGATACCGAGTTCAACTTCATCCGCCGGCTGGTGGACGAAAAGCGCATCCCTGCTGATGTCACTTTGCAGGTACTAGTCCAAGCTCGAGAGCATTTAATTCGTCGCACCTTTGAAAGCCTCGAAGGGGTGCCCAATGCCATCGTGCACTTATATAACTCGACCTCGCCTCTCCAGCGCCGCGTCACCTTTAACAAGAGTAAAGAAGCCATCAAGCAAATCGCGATTGAAGGTGCACAATTGATTAAAGGACTCGTCGATACAGTTCCTGGCACTCACGTTCGGCTCCAGTATTCTCCTGAAAGTTTTTCTGATACCGAAGTCGAATACGCATTGGAAATTTGCGAAGCGGTGATGCATGTTTGGCAACCAACCGAAGCCAATAAAATCATCTTAAACCTGCCGGCCACCGTCGAGGTGGCCACGCCGAATGTACATGCCGACCAAATCGAGTGGTTCTGCCGCAACTTAAAAGAGCGCAACAAAGCGATCATTTCTTTGCACACGCACAATGACCGCGGCACTGGCGTCGCCGCTACCGAACTCGGATTGATGGCAGGCGCAGACCGTGTCGAAGGCACCCTCTTTGGCAACGGCGAACGCACTGGCAATCTTGACATCGTCACAGTGGCTTTGAACTTATACACGCAAGGCGTCGATCCACAGCTAGACTTTAGTCACCTAGAGCACACTCGCGCCTGCTACGAGCGTGTGACTCGCATGCAAGTGCCTGATCGACACCCCTACGCAGGGGACTTAGTCTTCACGGCATTCTCGGGCTCACACCAAGATGCGATCAAAAAAGGCATGGACCTACGTGCCGGTAACACCGAACCCGGCGCGCACTGGCAGGTGCCTTATTTGTTAATTGATCCAGCAGATCTTGGCCGTGATTACGAAGCAATTATCCGCATTAACAGTCAGAGCGGAAAAGGAGGTGTCGCCTATATCCTCTCGCGTGAATTTGGGTTGGAATTGCCTAAAGTCATGCACCCTGAAGTGGGTCAGGTCGTCAATAATGCGGCCGACAAAGACTCACGCGAGCTAAAGTCCGAAGAAGTCCACAAAATCTTTCAAAACGAATATGTGAACTTACGCACTCCACTTAAATTAGTATCCATTGAGCGCGAAGACTTCTCCAAGGCCGGTGAAGTGAGCATTGATGCTCAAGTTGAATTCAAGGGAGAAGCGCTGAGTCTCTCTGGCCGCGGTAACGGACCCATCAGCGCCTTTGTGAATGCGCTCGAAACAAAGGGCTGGAAACACTTCACGCTTAACGACTATCGGCAACATTCAATCGGGCGCGGTTCGAAGACAGACGCAGCAGCCTACATCCAGATCAAGCATAACCAGGGCTCGATTTTTTACGGGTGTGGCATCGATGCCAACATCGAACTCGCAGGCTTACATGCATTAGTTAGCGCATTCAATCGGGCACAGACCACGCATCCGGAATCGCATCTGGGATAGTTTCAGGCACTACAATTGCCTGCAATCCAACGTAACTACACTCAATTTGTTAGCACATACTTCATATAAGACGACACTCTCAGCTACATGAAATTCTTTAAATATCACGCACTTGGAAACGATTATCTCGTACTCGACCCTCAACACGCCAACGCACTACCAAGCGCCGAAGACACCGTGCGAATTTGCCACCGCAATTTTGGTCTTGGCTCAGATGGCATCCTCTACGGCCCACTCGCTACTGACAACGCAGACTTCGGCCTACGCATCATGAATCCAGATGGCAGCGAGGCAGAGAAAAGTGGCAACGGCCTGCGTATCTTTGCTCGCTATCTTTATGACATCGGCAAAGTCAACAACGATGCTTTTACAGTGGATACCCTCGGCGGCGTTGTTACCTGCAAGATCAGCGATGGCGCTGCCTCTATCACCGTTGACATGGGCAAAGTTACCTTCGCCATGGACCACATCCCACTGGATGGCCCCGAACAAGCCGCCCGAGAGATTGGTCAACAACTCACCATTAACGGCACCGACTATACAGTCTACCTCGCCGACATCGGAAACCCGCACTGCGTCGTACCACTGCCTGAAATCTCAGCAGCACTCGCTTGTCAAGACGGCGCCGCGATCGAAGTCGACTCGACCTTTCCCAACCGCACCAACGTGCAGTTCCTCAAAGTGATTGATCGTAACAATATACAGATCGAGATCTGGGAACGCGGTGCAGGCTATACCCTCGCCTCTGGCTCCAGTAGTAGCGCTGCAGCAGCAGTTGCACATCGCATCGGCCTCTGCGACAGCACTATTACTGTGCACATGCCGGGGGGGCAGATCGCAATCGAGATTGGCGCCGATTACGCAGTGCGTATGACAGGCCCGGCCACCCGTGTCGCCGACATGATTTTTGATCCTGAAGCCCTCTCGTTTTCAGATAAAGGCTAAGGAGAGATCCACGTGCTTCACCTAAAGCCTACCCATCCAAGGTAGGCTTTTTATTGTGTTATTCCCGCCGCGCACAGATTGAATTAAACTTTCAAACTCAAGAATCCCAGTCTCGGGAAATCATCGCAGTGACGATCCACTAGAATCGCCTTATTGCAGCACCAAGGCTGCAATTGAGAAATAAATAATCAGCCCCAGCACATCCATCACAGAGGTAATGAGCGGGCTACTCGCAGCGGCCGGGTCAACCTTGAGGCGGCTCAACGCAAATGGTAGCAACGCACCAAAACTGTTGGCGACAAACACAATCGAAACCATACTCAGCCCAACAATGAGGGCAATCTTACTGTCCCCACCATAAAGTTGCCCCACCGCTCCAGCAATCACCGCCATCGCACCGCCGAGTAATGCTCCAACAAAAAGCTCTTTACCCACTGCTGCCAGCCAATCGCTTAGCTCGAGATCTCCAGTCGCAATCGCACGCACCATCAGTGTCGCTGACTGCGCTCCACAGTTTCCTCCACTGGCAATCACTAATGGCATAAACAGCGCAAGCGCTATGAACTCTACCATAAAGGCCTCATAACGGGCAATAACGCCCGCGGAGATTAAGTTAACAAAAATCAATACAAGCAACCAACCGATGCGCTTACGAAATAGCTGCGACGGTGATGCCACACTATAGCGCGTCTGCAAGGGTGCCACCGCAGCCCCCTTTTGAATATCCTCTGTGGCTTCCTCTTCAGCGACGTCAAGAATGTCATCAACTGTCACAATACCCAGTAGCACGCCCTCAGAATCAACTACCGGGAGGGCATTGACGTCATACCGCTGAATCATCTCCACCGCGACTTCCCGGTCATCATATGCTGAAATACTCACACAGTTGTAGTTCAACATATCCTGAATCAATGCCTGCGGATCCATCATGATCAAGCGCCGCATGCGTACGATATCGACCAACTTACCGCCAGCGTCAGTTACATACAGTATATTAAAAATCTCAGAATCACGGCCATATTTACGCACATGAGCCAGTGCTTGCTCACAGGACCACTCCGCACGAAGGCGAATGTAGTCTGGGGTCATTAAGCGGCCAACACTCTCATCAGGATAGCCTAGCAATTGGCGTGACTCCGCCAAATCCTCGGGGCTCAACAACTGCATCAAGCGGCGTGTGACTTTTGCCGGCAGCTCTTCCAACATCGCCGTACGATCGTCAGGGCTAAGGTTTGCAAGCAACTGGCGCGTGTCGGCATCAGTCAACGCGTCTAGGACATCATCTTGGTCTTCTGGCTCAAGATACGCAAACACATCCGCCGCACGCTCACGCGGTAACGAACGATACACCAACACCTGGTGTGGCTTATCTAACCGCAGGATCAACTCGGCCACCTCAGGATTTGCCCAGCTTGTCAATGACTCAGCAAGCGCCTTTAGCTGACCATTTTCGATCAGCGCCTCGATCTCCGAGTCGGCAACTGTGTTTTCTTCAAACATTACACCTCTGGTAATAGAAGCCCCACTGACAGAGTAAAGCAGGTAAAGCCGATATTCCCTACTTTTTCACCGCACGATCACACCCATAGGCCTCAAGCAGATCATCCACCATACTGGGCAAGTGCGATAAGCTAGCCGCAGCGCCCGCGGCAGCCGCTGCACACGATACGTACCCAATACTATCTTTAAGTGGAAGCTCCAAGCCACGCGCTCCCAACCATTGTTGCAGTACAATAAGCGCCTCGACCCATTGCTGCAGTGAAAAATGACTGTCATCAACCTCCTCTAGCAATAAATGCTGCAAGGCAGCCTCACCTTTAAAGTGCGCTTCTAAATAGGCGAGTGCAGCTGGCGAGTCTGCAAACTGCTCCCAAACCCCGGTGGTATCAAATTCTCCCATTTTTTGGATTATTTAGATGATCTTGGCTGAGGACAAATGTGAACCACCGTATTTTGAAGAATAAATTCACCTGCAGAGAGTATTTCCCCTGCTTGAGTCTTGCTCATCTGCATTTCTCCTTTTGGGTGTGAGTGTCTATGCGCCCGATTCGAACAGCAGCCAGAGCCCTCATCATTCTACAGGGCAAATTACTCGCCATCAAAATGCGCGACCAATCTGGCATTTTTTACATTCTCCCAGGCGGCGGCCAACATCATGGAGAAACCTTAGTTCAAGGCCTGCAGCGCGAATGCCTCGAGGAGATCGGCACTGATGTCGAGGTGGGGGAGCTTCTTTACGTACGCGAATACATCGGCAAAAACCACCAATTCAGGAAAGACCACCGCAGCTTCCACCAACTTGAGAGTGTGTTCCGCTGCTCCCTGCCCAACCCGAATGGGATCGGCCCCGGCACTGAGCACGACAAGAAGCAAATAGGGGTCGAATGGGTTGCACTTGATGAGCTCCACAAGCACCGCTTATTGCCCGAAGCCATCAAACCATTTTTCACAAAAGAAGGCTTCGAGCCGAGTTCGAACTACTTGGGGGATGTGAATTGAGTGCAAAACGCTCAATCCAAGTAGGAATGTACAAAAGTATTAAAGTGTGAAGGTAACTCCCACCTTCCCACCATCCCAGTTTTTAACCTTCCCACTCAAAATTGAGCGTCTATCGTCGGATATTTAGCAAAAAAAACCAGAGCATGATACAAGCGGATGACAATCGGCGTGTGGATTGGGTCAGCCCCTGCTGTATTCTACTACTATGTGCGGTCAGTATTTTGTTTATATACTCAGCGCAGTACACACATGGCGGTGGCGATTGGAAAAAACAGCTTTTTTGGGTCACCCTGGGACTGGGGACCTACAGCATCGTTTCGCTAATTAACTATAAAATATTCCTCGGCTACGCACATTTCATCTATGCCGCTGGAATCTGTGGCCTGTTACTAGCAACGAAACTCAGCCCCATTAGCGTGGAAATGATGGGCGCGCGGCGCTGGGTCGACATCGGTATCACCATTGTTCAACCCACCGAAGGTGCGAAAATTGGCACCCTGATCATGGCCGCAAGTATTTTAGCCCGCTCAGAGATCGGTACCGTACGAAATTCCCTACTCGTATTAACAAAAGTAGCGTTGGTATTTTTAATCCCTATGTTATTGATTTTCCTGCAACCCGACCTAGGGTCGTCGCTTGTCTTTCCTCCAATGATTTTCGCTTTACTATATATTTCCCGTCTATCGGAGAAATTTTTTGTGAGCGCTTTTGCTCTATTTACCGTGGCTGTGAGCATCCTCGGCTTAGACATCTATGCTTATAGCCAGCACCTCGAAGAGGTCCGCACAGCAGAAATCAGCAACACAACAACACTCTCAGAGGAGTATCAATCACTCCTTCCAATTCACAATTATCAAAGAGACCGGATCTTAACCTTCGTCGCACCCGACGTAGTTGATCCGGAAGGCACCGGCGCCAGCTGGAATGCCAAACAAGCTAAAATATCCGCCGCAACTGGTGGGCTAATCGGCAAAGGTCTGTTTAAAGGAACACAGGCCCAACTCGGTTACCTGCCGCAAGCGGTGGCGCACAACGATTTTATTTTCTCCGTTATCGCGGAGGAAACAGGCTTTCTTGGAAGCGCGTTCGTCGTCGGACTCTTTTGTCTGATGGTCGCCAACAGCATACGTATTGCTGGACTCGCAAGAGATCGATTTGGAATGCAACTGGCCATCGGTGTCAGTGTAATATTCCTCGTCCACTTCTTCATCAACATTGGCATGACTATCGGCATTACTCCGATTACAGGACTCCCGCTTCCGTTTTTAAGTTACGGAGGCTCCTTTGTTCTGAGCTGTTTTATTCTGCAAGGATTAGTGCAAAGTGTCTATCGATATAGAAAGGATCACACATGATCCTGATACGATTGTCACATACACCAACCTGCAGCAGCCATCAGAGCATGGGATCCCCACTCCAACCAAGGGACACCCACTACAAATGCCAAATTCAACAACTGACAATTCAGACGAACAATACACGAACGAACTCACCTCTGCCCCTGTAGAAAAAAAGGCCGAGCGTATTGACCAAAAAGAACTCAAAGACGACGCAGCAAAACGAGCGAAAAAACAGCCTTTGGTGACTCGTATCATCAAAGCGATTAAGAAAGAGAAAAAGTCATACTCAGAGCTGATCATCAACTCTGAGCCGCTCGAAAAACGTGTCGCCCTACTCAAGGACGGCGTCTTAGAAAAATTCGAAGTCGAACGCACTGGTGAAGCCCGCGAAGTGGGTGCCATCTTTAAAGGTCGTATCCAAAATCTCGAAGCGGGCCTCAAAGCCGCATTCGTCGATATCGGTGAACCCAAGAACGCCTTCCTTCACTATTGGGACATTCTCCCCGCGGCGAACGACAGCGGCATCGAAATCGTGCGCGACAATAAGTCTGCAAAGCAACGGAAGCGCGATAGCGAGAAAGTCTCCATCAAGGACATTCCAAAACTCTACCCGATCGGTAGCGAAATCGTCGTACAAATTACCAAGGGCCAAATCGGCACCAAAGGTCCACGCACTACGACCAACATCGCTCTGCCCGGCCGCTTCCTCGTCCTGATGCCTTATGCCGGCACACTCGGCATCTCGCGTAAAATCGACGACCGCAAGGAGCGAAGTCGGCTAAAAGGGATTCTCCGCGATTTGACCCTGCCGGAAGGTATGGGCCTAATCATCCGCACCGCGGGTGAGGGTAAAAAAGCCCGCTTTTTCATTCGTGATCTGCATATCCTACTCAAGCGCTGGGAACTCATCACCAGCCGCATGGAAGCATCCAATAAGCCTGGCTGCCTTTACGTGGAGCCAAATATCGTTGGACGCACAGTACGCGACTTCCTCACCGAAGATATCGACCGAGTTATGGTCGACAAAAAGCAGGACCACCAAGACATTATTGAGGAAGTCACGACGATCTCCCCACGCTCCAAATCTAAGATTCATCTTTTCGACGAAGACATCCCAGTTTTCGAGCGCTTTAATATCGAGCGCCAAATCGAACAAACTTACATGCGCTGTGTACCACTCCCTAGTGGCGGAGAGATCGTAATCGAAGAAACCGAGGCGCTGATCTCGATCGATGTCAATACGGGCTCACACAAAAACAAGAATAAGGACGGCAAAGACTTTATCACTCAGGTGAATCTCGAAGCTGCCACCGAAATTGCACGCCAACTGCGTCTGCGTAATATTGGCGGCCTGATCATTCTCGACTTCATCGACATGAAGGCGAAAAAAGATCGCAATTCGGTGCTCAATCGGATGCGCCGCGAAATGGCAGGAGACAAAGCCAAAAACCACATTCTCCCCATTTCCACACTCGGCATCATGCAAATGACGCGCCAACGCCACTCGGAGAGTCACTCTAGCGGCATCTATACCGACTGCCCGTATTGCCACGGACGCGGCTCAGTCAAATCTGCGCGTACCATGAGTGTTGAAATCCAGCGCCGTATCATTAGTATTATACGCCACATTCGTGCGCGTGATGGTCACGACAAGGAGATCAACCTGCGCGTCCTGCTCAACCCTTCAAACCTGGAGCGTCTACGTAATGAAGACGAAGACTTACTCCTAGGTATCGAGGAATCCTACGGCGCACGTCTTTCTTTCCGTGCAGATCCAATCTATCACGTCGAAAACTTCAAAATTCTCGACGTCGAGACGGGCCTTGAGCAGCGCTAATCGTGATCTACCAGTTCGCTATTGAAGCGTTGCGCGGCGAATGCAGACTAAATCTCAACATTCACCGCCCAGCGCACAATCTGGCGTATGATCCGCTACGTATTGTAAGCTATGAAGATTCTAGCAGCATTCGATAAGTTTAAGGACTCCATGACCGCGGCCACCGCTTGCGAAGCCGCCGCACGCGGCGCACGTGCAGTTTATGGAACGCAAGTTACGGTCGTTCAAACACCTCTTACCGACGGCGGCGAAGGCTTCTGCAATATTCTTACCAATGCCGCAAAGGGCCACATTGAGACTCACGTAGTTTGTGGTCCTCTCGGTGCAGACCTCGAAGCACCGCTGGGCTGGTGTGAGATTGAGACCCTCCCGGCAGCAGTTCAACGTAGCCTCAATTTAAATCAGGGTAAAATCGCTATTATCGAAATGGCCGCAGCAGCAGGGTTGGAGCAAGTGCCAGCTGAGCGCCGCCACCCCAAAAATTGTACCACCTATGGCGTAGGTGAGCTGATCCGCATCGCTGTCGCCGAAAGCGCAGATGCAATCCTACTTGGGATTGGCGGCAGTGCCACTAGCGACCTCGGACTTGGTGCTCTGCAAGCACTCGGGTTACAGTTTATTAATTCAGAAGGCCACCTCGTCGAGCAGGCACTGCCTCGTGATTGGCCACATATTCAAACAATCCAAGGTAAACTGGATGTGCCAACACCGCCGATTTTCATTGCCTGTGATGTCGACAACCCACTACTTGGCCCGCGAGGAGCGGCAGCAATCTATGGCCCACAAAAAGGCTTAACTGCAAACGAGTTGGATGCGTTCGAGACGCAAGCCGCTCACATGGCGGAGCAGCTTTGCCAACACTTCGCGCAGCCAAGCACCTGCCAAGAGATACCTGGCAGCGGTGCTGCCGGAGGCATTGGCTTTGGCTTAAATTTAGCTTGTGGCGCGCACTACCTAGCAGGCTTTGATCTAGTCACTGATTGGCTGGAGTTGAACAGTAAGATCGCCGCGGCTGATCTGATTCTATCAGGTGAAGGCTGCATCGATCGCAGCTCCCTTGATGGTAAAGGCCCAGTCGCACTAGCAGGCGCCGCGCATACCGCGAATAAACCAAGCATACTCCTCGCTGGCCGTGTCGACCCAAACGCCCAAGAAGAACTATGCCGTATCTTTCCAAACTGCACCGTGGCGGCGATTACCCCCGAAGGTTACAGCCTACAACAGGCACTTATAGAAGGCTCCATAAACCTGCAACGCACTACCGCTGACACGTTACGGCAGCATGCCTCATAATGACCATTGAAGAAAATGAGTTCCGAGCCATTAGAACGCGTCGTATTCGCCGCGTAAAGCGCTGGCTCAGGCACTTGCCGCGCCGTGCGAATATACATCGATACCCGTTACTAGGCCGTTTTTCTGAAGGTGCCCGTAAGCGTATTTACCTCTGGAGCTTTCGTGTTGGTGATGCCGTGCCAGCCCTTTATGCAGGATTCATTCTTGCCCTCATGCCGCTCTACGGCGCTCAAATACCAATCGCTTTTTTACTGGCACTATTACTACGTGCCAATCTTCCGATCCTTGTTGGGCTACAGATGATTTCCAATCCGCTCACGCTTATCCCATTTTGGTATGCTGCTTATCAGGTCGGCGCGAGTGTACTCAGTATTATCGGCGTGACGACCCCGCCATTAGGCCAAAGCGATATCAAGATACTCATCCAAAACCTAACGAGCAGTCAGTGGAGCAATAGCGTTGAATCACTGCTAACCACCTTCAGCACAATGTGTCTGGGTGGCATTGTGCTGGGCATCTTTTTCGGCCTTGTCTCCAGCTTTGCATACCGTATCACCGCGCAACGAACCGCGGCCAGTTACGCCCATTTAAAAAAGAAAATACATGACCGTAGCATACACCCTTCTAAGCACCCCACCGACCTCATTTAAATGCTGAAAGCCCTTCGTCTCGCCTTACTTTGCTCACTCTTTATCTGCGCGCTTCAAACGTATGCAGAACGTATTTATTTGGGTATCGATATACTCCAGCAATCGGGCTTTAGCGCGATCGCTGGAAAGCGTGTCGGGCTTCTCACCCACCCCGCTGGAGTTAACCGGGATGGTGTCAGCTCAATTGAAGTGTTGCGACGGGCTAAGAATGTCAAACTCGTCGCTCTATTTGGCCCCGAACACGGGATTTACGGTAACGAAAAAGCAAATGTCCCCGTCGACGATAAGATCGACCCGCGCACTCAACTTCCAGTCTATTCACTGTACGGCAAATACCGTAAGCCGGCACCAGCGATGCTCCAAGGCCTAGATGCGCTCGTCATCGACCTGCAGGATGTCGGCGTCCGTTCGTATACTTACGTGAGTTGTATGCGCTACGCGATGGAGGCTTGCTTTGAAAACGGCGTTGAAGTTGTGGTGCTGGATCGACCTAACCCGCTCGGCGGTCTGAAAGTAGATGGGCCACCGCTTGATCATGAATGGCGCAGCTATGTCGGCGCATTTCATGTCCCGTATGTGCATGGCTTAACCATTGGCGAGCTGGCTCAAGTCGCGAAATATACATCTGGCAACATGCAGGTGAGCAACGCGGTGCGCCAGAAAGGCAAACTCACTGTCATCAAAATGCGTGGCTGGCATCGCGCCATGCTCTGGCCACAAACTGGCCTCAAGTGGAAGCCCACTTCACCCTATATTCCAAATTTATCTGCAGTCCTCGGCTATGCCATGACTGGCCTCGGCGCGCAAGTCGGCGGCTTCTCTCACGGCATCGGCACGCCGTATCCGTTTCGCCTACTGCGCTTTAAAGGTAAATCTAGTACGGAACTACAACAGGCGCTCCTCGCCAAACAGATTCCAGGGATGAGCTTCCGCATCTTACGGACTAAATCCGCCGCGGGAGCAAGCGTTGAGGGGGTCTATGTAAATGTCAGCGATTGGTCCAAGGTTCGTCCTACGGAAATCAGCTTTCACATGATGCAACTTACGGCGGAATGGACTCACGCGAACCCGTTTGCCACTGCCAAGAATCCTGGCCTCTTTAATAAGCATGTGGGTAGCACGACTTGGTGGAATGAAATCAGCCAACGTGGCGCTCAAGCTCGCGTGGATCTATTTGTGCAAAAATGGGCGACGCAAGCGCGGGCATTTCAAAGTAACCACGCACAATTCCAGCTCTACTAAGCGGCACCCCTCAAGGGCAATTAGTCAGCCACTTGCTTCAAAAGGTGGAAATTCTGAAAGCGCTGCAACGTGCTCTTCAATGACTTTCCAGTGATTGCATTTGTGATAAAGTCCTGCATTCAGGCAGGACCATATTTTAATGTGTTGCCATTAGACCCAACAAGAGGCGCACACCCTCAATCTTGCATGTAAAACAAAATCCGATCATGCACCAATAAGGCTATATCAAGTTTACCATCGCCGGTCAGATCGGACAGTATCATTTCACGTGGCTCTAGATTGCCTCCTTTACGTCCTTGATAGTGTAAATTCTGCTCAAAGACTTCCCAAAACATTCGGCCAGTCCAAGTTGAATCCTGCTGAACCAAGACCTCTACTACATGGCTCTGCCCGTCCACAGCAATCAGGTCGACCTGGCCATCGGCATCAAAATCTCCACCTTCAACATAGCTGTATCGTACCTCTTCTAGATTAGTTTCGAAGCTTTCCCCAGCCACTCGTGTCCAAATATTAGCCTTTGATGGTAAGCGCCAAAAGCGATCTTCACCGGCAAAAATCAATTCTGATCTTTTTCCGTGTGGTTCAACACGATGCCACATTTTCAGGTTTATCTTACCAGTATTTACAGACATCGCATAGCGAAACACCCCATCTTCATCGCGCGCGAGTAATTGAAACTCGCCCGCCGTAGATACATATAAAGCAATATGTTTCAACTGTTTCCCTTCATACAGCGGTACCACAGCAGAGACCGTATCATCGCCCCGACGAGCGTTGAACTGATCCACCATCTCCAAGTCATCTGCCTCTACACGAAGCGCACGTGCATACCCCGAGCGAGCGACAACCAACTCATTGGAACCATCCCCGTCTATATCAAATACACTCACTTGAGCCGGCTGTATGTCTTTTAACAAACTCTCACGTACCGAAGACGCACCCGCAACCTCGACAAGCTCCTGATCTGCTATCGCGATCAACACGGGTGCCTCCCTTGGCACAAAAACCATAAGACCGCTACTGTTATTGTCGAAGATAGCAACCTCGCGAATCGCCGTGGGCTTGCGCTTTACATCTGCAAGTTTGGTACGGGAAAGCACCTCCCAATCGGATGCTTGATCATCACGATTTGAGGGTCGCGCTAAAACCAGGTTCATTGCCCCCTCCTGCTCGCTCACGAAGGCTAACTCATCATACCCATCTTGATCCAAATCGACTGCTTCACACACCACGGGCTCTCCCTCCCCAATGACTAAACGACGTGGAAATGAAAGCCGCCCGTTGGCATCGACACTACTCAAACCCATCGCCCGCTCACCCTCACTGACAATCACCACAGTATTCCGATCAGTCTTAAAGAAATTACCACTCGCCATTGATGCGATACCTGAGAACGATGGGAACGTTCGCGAAGCTCGGAACTTTCCAGCCTCCCTCAAAAAAAGAACTAGCTCAGCCCCCGTAGGATTGGCTACTAATATATCTTCCTGCCCGTCGCCATTAAAATCGCCAAAGGCATAACTGGCAGATGCACGGATTTTTTTAAAGATCGGGTAAACCTCTGGTTGCTCTCCTGAAAAACCCGGGACCTCTTCAATTCCGATTGCTTGTTCTAGAGTAAAAAAATCAATGCCGCCACTACGTGAATCCACAGAGCAAAATGAGCGCCATTCTCCCTCGACTTGAGGCATTGCTCGCACCGACCGCACTGGTCGATCCAGAATGAAGCGCCGCTCAGGACCAAACCCTCCATCAATCAATTGCTCGCGAAGCGCGAGTGACTGGTCGCCGCTGGAAGTAATGTAAAGTACATCCTTAAGCCCATCATTAGTCACATCCTCGAGTAGCAAATTAAATGGATTCTCTCCCGTTACGTAATAGAGCTCTTCCTCCCCTAAATGTCCATGCGGGTCCTGACGAAACACACGTAGAGCGTCGGCCGCGATCACCACCAACTCGGCCTTGCCATCACCATCGACGTCGTCGATCTGAATCGTATCAGTCCAGCCGAGCGCTTGAAAGCTATCGAACTTGGTGGTATCCGCCCAATGCCCGGCATCTGTCTGATAACGAATGCTCAATGGCACCTCCCGCCCAGAATACGCAAGGTCGTCACGGCCATCTCCATTTAGGTCGCCGACAGATAAATCAAACACAGGAAACCCGATCGTAATTCCTTCGCTCGCAAACCGAGCATCCTCCAGCAATGGCTCCCAGCGGTTCTGATTCAGTTGTTTTTTAACTCCACTGCGCTTTGCGCCCTCTGCTAATTGGTAAATAATCTCAAGCTGAGCAGTGTCATTGTTGACCACCACCAAATCATTTAACTGGTCGCCATTGACATCACTCACATTGAGGGCCCGTGTACCCCAATCCAGCTTCAAAACTTCTGGCCCAACAAAGGAGATCGGCGCGGTATCTGCACCGTGCAATGCTCCGACCATCAAGGCCGCACAGCTATGAAGCGCTACATTAAATCCAAAACTCATTCATCCACCTCACTCTTAATCATTAGTGTGCGTCCAAACAAACCATCTGGCGCTTCATTCATCTCTGAAATTAATCGATAAGGCGCAACGAGATCCGAGGGAATGCTCTCTGCAGTCAACTCATTAGCTAAACCACCGATTTTAAGCGCTTCGATCAGTGACTCAAAAAAAGGCTCCACCATCTGCGCTGCATTCAAATAAGAACGAGTCACTGCATTCGGCCGTTCAATACGCTCAAACAACTCCTGAGTCTGTGATTTCTGCCACAGGCCATCATCTCCATTTTTCATGCGCGAGAGTACTTCATGCAACAAGCCCACATCTCCCATATTAACGATCAAATTTGAACGCGTCAGCACGTAGTTAACAGCAGCACTTTCAGCATCAGGCAGGTGCGAATCGCCGCTTGATGCGATACTATAAATCGTTTCGCCTTCATACACATGCTCTTTTATCTCCGAGCGCGCGCCAGTCACGCTATCTTTCACCGCTTCTAATGCCCGAGTGAAACTTTGTGTATCTTTTACATCCAAAACAAATAGCTGCTGCGGGGCAGCGAACTGATCCACGCCTAAAACTGACTCATTTAGCAACGCGACACTCACAATTCGCTCGCCCATGTTCTCTAATATCGCAGCGCGTATATCGACACCTAGTCGCGCCTGCAATGCCTGTAGTTGCATCTCTGCCAGTGGTAACAAAGTCGGACTCGCTTGATTGAGTAACATTTCTAAATTCTTAAATAGCGCACTAAAATCAAATAAAGAGACTGAGCTACTCAACGCGCTTTCTGGCACATAACCCGCCTCAGGCAATTCACCATCGGCATAACTAAGCAATGACAATAAGCCGCTCTTCTCTTGATAGATCAAACCAAAGTGCGAGAGCACGCCTTGATCAACCAAGTCGATATCGACAAACACAGCCTGCATCGACTCCAAGCCCAATGCAGTATTCAGACTTTGTGCAGTCACTCCAAATATCGCCAGAGTATCAATCATTGGCAGATCCATCCATGCACGATTGAACGATGGCATCACATCTGCCAAATTAGTATAGATGATGAGATCTCCGCGCCCCCCTTCCTCACGCGCCCTGAGGTACGCATCGGAGCGCCCAATCGGTGCGTCGGCTCCTTCTTTGATCCACTCAACAGTTTCACGCAATCGACTCTCAGGCGCAGCTAGTATCATAATACCATCTACCAGTGCATAGCCAACTTCAACATAGGTTTTCTTCCCGTCAAAAGTCTCATCGAAATATAAGGTCTCTCCCATAAAAGACTCATCAACCATCTCATGCTCGACCAAAGGGTTGAGCGCCTGCTGCGCCTCCGCCTTGCGGATAAACTGAACCTGCATCAATTCATTCAATCGCTCTGCGTCGCCTGAGAATTCAGCCAGTAATACAATTTCCTGCGAATCTTCCTCGTTTAGTACCTGCTCAGATAGATTGTATAATGCCACACTAGCCTGCCCTGGAAAGAGCTCAAATAGCTCATCATAACTCAGCCCGAATTCATTCTTCAGCACCTCGGTGAATCCAAATGATTCATCATCGCGGAGATCCTCCCGGGTAAAGCCCGAATCTTCAATTTCAGCAAAAAACGCCAATAACGACTCATCCTCAAAGAGCTCGGCAAATGCGTGTGATTGCCACTCCGTTCGGGTCTCCGAAAGACTTCGTAGCGTCACAAAAAACTCTACATCCTCTCCGATAATATCCTGAAATGGCACTGCAGACACTGCAGCGCTAGTAAGTCCCACACACACGTAAGGTAACAACCATTTATTCATACAAAAAATCCTATTTCTCATTGATACTATTTATGACCACTCGCAACAGGCGACAGCTTCGGAGGACTCAAATAACGAAAACCTGTATTTGGATTTCTTGGGTCAAACGCATACGCATCTCGGTTGTCTAAAAATGATTTGACTACATCCGCAGAGATCGAGAAGCCGAGCCCCTCAGCCCCCACTGCGGCGATCTTCATATTATTCACACCGACCACTTCACCGCGTAAGTTAAACAATGGGCCTCCTGAATTCCCTGGATTAATTTGCGTCGTGGTTTGCAAGTAAAGACGCCCACTAATGACCCGATTAGCGACACTGATGATGCCCTCAGAGACGGTACGATCCAGCCCCAATGGGCTGCCAATGGCAAATACCGTCTGTCCCTCAAAAACACCACTACTCGCGGCTGCAAGCGCTACACTATGAAATGGATCATCCGACGCAGGTTCCACTTTAAGCAATGCCAAATCCAACTCTGAGCTCGTCGCAACGATGCGCACATCGTCATAAGTCACCTTAGATAGCTCTCGATCCCCGTCTTTAAAGATTGTCACTGAAATCCGATGCTCGCCTGCGATCACATGGTCATTCGTAACAATATAGCCATCTCCGTTGATCACGAACCCAGAACCTAATCCCGTCGGTGTTTGCACCAAGGCAACCGCTTCACCTAGCCGACCAATCCACTCTCTAATTGGTTGATCCCCGCCCTCTTCGCTCATCCGGTAAAGCATCTTACTGGTCGTATCTACTTCAGCCCCACTGCCGTCTGCACGGACTTCCATAAGACTAACCACGGCGTCTTTAGGCACCGAGATAATATCGAACCCCAAATCCACATAATACAAATCGGGGCGCTCCAAAACGATCACGCCACGCAACTCACTCCCACCGTTCAACTCTATCGAGTGTATGGCATGGAGCGACGAAACCACTAGTGCAAACAAGGACAATACGCCAATTTTCAGCATTTTCGGATGTTAATGGTAGATCCCTCACTCTGACCACAAAATAAGTATCTCAATTTATTAAGATTAGTAACATCAACTACTTAGAACCATAACAAGCCAGCACAGCATCAACAACTGCTCCGCTATATTCCAACAAAATATCATCCTCGCCCAACGCAGCTCCGACTGCCCGTGCTGCTAACGCCGTCTGAATGCGCGCATACACTTCGACGCTATTAGCAATATATGGCTCTAGCATCACTGTTGGGCACTCGACCCCGCGCAACAGCAATAGGTTTCGTGCAAACAAATAAGGCTGCTCCGTAGATAATAAGAGCGCATTACGTCCTTGATAATTCGCCGCAGGCAGCTCTGTGGCATCAGCCAAAGCCTCGACTAACTTAGCACCTAACAACCGCTCTATCACACCACTGCCATTCAATAATTTCAGCGCTAGTTGAGCTTGCTGTTCCTCTGACTGAAGCTCTTTTTCACTCATGCATCCAAAAATCAGCGCATGTAAATGATTCACTTGCACCAAGCGCTGCTTGGCATCACCGCTATGCGCACACGGCTCAGATTCACTGGCGCTGACCCCCGCACGAGAGATGGGCCAAGGCGCCGCGTTAATATGTAGAGAAATTAACGCATCAGGCTGGATCTGCTCATTTACTACTCGTGCACGCTCAGTCAATTCTCCCGAAATCACCGACAAACGCACTGCTCGATCTCGAAGTGAACAACCATACTCCCACAGTGTCGCCAACGAATAGCTCTCTGGCGCCTCCACATCCTGAGCGGCCTGCTCTAAATAATCGATTGGCGCCTTCGGGTTCACTTGGGTGTTTGCCTCACGCAAGAGCGAAACTCGCGCACCAAGGGCCTCCAACTGTCTCTGCACGCGCTGCGCGACTTCGAGCACCAACTCACCTTCGCGCACATAGAAATCGTCCTCCGCAATTCTAAAATTGCGCCCCTCTGCCGCCGCCCATCGCCCGCCGACATGACCTGGGTCTAAAGCCAAGTGCAACCCAGACAATGGTAAATCACGCGCCGTTCGGCCTGAGTGAATTTCGTCTATGGTCCGCCAGTAACGTGGCGCAGTCCGCGAGGCCAGTACATCGACATCAACCACATTTTGCCAATCAGAATGCGGCACGTACCTCGAGCTCAACTCAGTGCTCAGTATAGACGCATCGATCACCTCTGCAAGTAACCTACCACTTCCCGAAAGTAATAAAATCAGTACCAACCGTAACCACATGCCTACACACAGAACGAGTCTTGGCAGACAGACAACCCAGCATTCAAAAATATAATTCCAGACAAGCAGCGCACACTCTAGCACACTATCCGATGTCAGCCGCTGGAGCTAAAACGATCCAGACATATTATACCGTCAATTGGTCAACCATCGCTTTAAAATCAGCAGGCAGGGGCGCCACGAATTCCATCATCTCATCGCGCTCTGGATGCTCCACATGCAATTCTGTAGAATGTAACATCACTCGCGGTACAGTCACGCCTTTGAGTCGACTCGGCTTATACCCATAGGTCGTATCACCGAGTAATGGATGATTCATACTACTCATGTGAACTCGAATCTGATGCGTGCGCCCAGTGTGTATCACACAGCTAATCAGCGATGCTTGTCCACCGAAGCTATGCTCGACTGACCAATCTGTCTTCGCTTCTTTGCCCAGCGCCATGATCGCCATACGTGTACGATGCACGCTATGTCGCCCAATCGGACCATCGCAAGTGCCTGCCGTCTTGCGTGGGGTGCCAATCACTAGAGCACGGTAACGCTTATACGTCTCGCGTGCACTAAACGAGGCCACCAACTTATGATGGGCACGGTCCGTCTTAGCCGCCACGATTAAACCGGTCGTTTCTTTATCTAAGCGATGCACGATACCCGGACGATCTGGCGCTCCGATTCCGCTTAATCCGCCATTCGTATGATGCAGCAACGCATGCACCAGCGTGTCATCGCCAGTGCCACTGCCTGGATGAGTCACCATCCCCGCAGGCTTATTAACTACGACGATCGACTCGTCTTCATAAATAATATTCAGCGGAATATCCACTGCCTTAGGGCCCTCACGCAGCTCAACGGCCTCAAGTACTGCCCGTAAAAGACCGGGACGATTCACTTTAAATCGCTTATCAATGATGACACCATCGAAAGTCACTTGGTCTGCATCAAAGGCTTTTTGCAAGCGCACTCGGCTAATGTCGTCAAATGCTGCGGCAAATAGTTTATCCGCGCGCCCTGACTTAGCACCCGCAGGCACCGAAAATTCGATAATTCGATCTGGCATTTCGAACAATGATCCCAGCCTCCCTCCGTTTGCGAGCCTACATTTGCACACTAAGTCGCGTAAAGAACCATGGAGACATGAGAATTATCATCGATATGCATAAAGCCACTATGCAGGGTTTGGCGCGAATCACTGGCAAAATGAATCATGCCCTGTGGCAGCCCAAACGGGTGACCAAATTCGTAACCCTTATATAGGCCAGCTAACAATCCGACCAAGTACGGGCGATCTCGCAGTCTTTACTAATCTGCGCCTTCAGCGCATCCAGCGAGGCAAATTTTTGCTCGGGCCGGATAAAGCGCAACCATTCGACTTCAAGGAAATCTCCCTGATCCAATGGCGTACCGGACAATGCATGCACTTCCAGGGCAGGCGTTTGATTGGCTTCAGCCACAGTCGGCTTCACTCCATAATTAGCCACTGCAGGCTCCCATGGCTGATCAGCCGCACTGCGGAATCGTACTTGATAGACGCCAAAACGCGGCAAGCACTCAGGCTCCCAGGGCAGATTCAACGTAGGAAAACCAATCTGCCCGCCAAGCTTTGCACCACCGAGCACAGTGCCATTGGAAAAATAATTATACCCAAACAAATCATTCACAGCTTCAATATGCCCCACTTCAAGTTCCTTGCGAATTCGGGTGCTACTAATCGGCTCACCATTATGCTTAATACGATCCACGCTAAACACACCGATTCCGAGTGTGTTACCCGATTCTATTAATGTTGCGACAGTGCCGGCGCGCATCCTACCAAATCGGAAGTTCTCGCCAATGTAGATGGATTTCAAACTCGGCAACGCGGCTTTTAATTCCGCTAAAAATTGGTCAGCTGGAATCGACGCAAACTCACGATCAAAGTGCTTGCGGATTACGACGTCCACTCCCACGGCATGCAGCATCGATGTCTTCTCCTTGATCGGCATCATCAATAAAGTCGGGTTCTCGGGTCGGAACAACCGGCTGGGATGCGGATCAAAGGTCAACACCCCGCCAACACCACCAGAGCGCTGCGCCGAAAAGACTGCAGACTCAATCACTGCTTTGTGCCCAAGATGCACTCCATCAAACACTCCAATCGCCAGATGTAACTCTCCGACTAATCCGGCGAGTTCCTCAAAGCGTTCAACGTGTGCGGGGAGTTGCATAATAAAAAGTAAAAGCCGCTGAGCGCTCGCGCAAGCGCACAGGTTATTTTGGATTACAGCGCGTGACTCGGCACAGCCTGGTTAATTGGAATCAATTTACGGCGCAATTCTGACGGAGCCATATTCTCAATGGCTTCCAAAGTATTGGAATCTTCGATACGAAATTGGCCCACTGCAGTGCGGCGCAAAGAATTTAGATGTCCGCCACAGCCAAGACGCTCACCCAAATCATGCGCAAGTGTTCGGATATATGCTCCCTTGCTGCTGCCCACAATAAACGACACCTCTGGAAGGTTAAAATTAGTCACATCATAACGACTCACATGAATCACCCGCGGCTCGCGCTCAATCGTCTTACCTTGGCGCGCCAACTTATAAAGTTTCTGCCCATTCACCTTCTTTGCCGAATACATCGGAGGTGTCTGATATTGATCCCCCATAAACGTCTTCATTTCTTTTTCGACATCTGCTTGCGACAGTTCAGGGACAGGCGCTGTCGCTACTATCTCGCCATCGGCATCTTGAGAATCCGTCACTTCGCCCAGCTTCACTGTACCAGTGTATTCCTTATCCATACTCATCAAGTACTGTGATACCTTGGTCGCCTTACCGACCAGAATGAGCAGCAGCCCAGTTGCCATAGGATCGAGCGTGCCAGCATGGCCGATCTTCTTGATGCGGAATACGCGACGCATGCGCGCAACGATATCGTGGGAGGTCATTCCTTGAGGCTTATCGACAAGCAACACACCGATGGGATCGTCATTCGTTGGCTGAGACATAATAAAAAAAATACTCGGATGGTAGAATCTGGCGCTTACTTCTGTGACTGGTAACCGATATCAGCAATCCCCAATCAAAAGTTATGCGTACTTTAGCAACTTCGGTTATTGAGGCTGGCCTAGTGTTTCGAGGTGCTTACCCAATGCCTCCATCAGTTGCGGGTAGAATTCCTTGATCGAACTATTCTCAACATTCAATCCTGCGGCACAGGCATGACCACCGCCGTTAAACTGCTTAGCAACTTGATCCACACGGTAGAATGGATTCTTCGCGCGAAGACTACCCTTCAGTGCACCATCGCGATCCTCAATCAATACTCCGATATCTACACCAGCAATCGAGCGAGCGTAGTCGACTAGGCCTTCAGAGTCATCAATGGTCGCACCGGTTTCAGCATACACACCATTTTCAATTAGCCCTACGCAAACACGGTTATCAAACTCCATGCTCAGTGAGTTTAAGAAATTCTGTAGCAACTTAATTTTTGCAAAAGTCTCACACTCATACAGCTCATGTGCAGCTACAGAAGGTTGTGCACCATACTCACAGAGACGGCGCGCGATCTCAAAAGTCTCTGGTGTAGTCGATGGAAACCGAAATTGGCCAGTATCAGTCGCGATGCCAACATACAATGCCTGCGCAGTCACTGCATCGATCTCATAACCTAGATCCATGTAGAAGCCTGCTAAGATCTCGGCCGTTGCCGAAGCAGTCGCTATAATTAAATTTTCCTTTGCATAGGCCTTGTTGGAGATGTGGTGATCGACATTTAATGCAACCTCAGGGAACAACTCGATTAAGCGATCGCCGATACGCTTCTTATCTGCGCAGTCCACAGTGACTGCCACATGGCCGTTAAGCTCAAAATCTGATGCAAGCATCAATGGCGTATCAGCGACAAAGGCCTTCAACGTCGCAGGCACTTCGTCACGATTAATACCGATCGCGTCGATGCCAAGAGTCCTTAATACACGTACCACCGCCACAATCGAACCAATGCAATCTCCATCTGGGCGCAAGTGCCCACATACGGCCACTGGCTTACCTTTGAGTTGCTCTACAGCTGCAGCAAACAGTGGACTTTCATTTGGGTAGAATTCTGACTTTTTCATTTTTCGTTATCTAGTTGATCTAACAAATCGAGGATTTCATTGCCGCGCTCTAACGACGGATCGTACTTAAAGTTAAAGCGCGGAAAGTACTTCAGCGTCACCCGCTGCATCACCCGCTGGCGCAGTTCTTTACCGATGCGCTTAAAAAATGCCTGTGATTCCTGGATCGCTTTCGCATCTCCAATCACAGAGTAATAAATACTGCACTGGCGCAGGTCAGGCGAAGTATCGACATCACTGATCGTAATACGGACAGACTCCTCACCGCCATAATAGCGGCGCAGCTGCTCACCAATCTCACGCTGCAGCAACTCGTTTACACGGGAAATACGTTTGGACATAATAAAAAGGGATGGGACCTATTCAAAAAATCGGCGACGTGCGTGCAGCACGCCGCCAAAGAATAAACTTTAACGAAGTGATGGGCGTAGCTCTTCAACCTCGAAGCATTCGATGATATCACCTTCTTCGTAGTCGTCATACCCATCCACATTCACACCACACTCGTAACCAGCGCGAACTTCCTTAACATCATCTTTGAAGCGCTTAAGCGTATCGATCTTGCTCTCATGGATAATCTCACCATTACGCAGTACACGTGCTTTACGGTTACGGTTGATCGTACCCTCAGTGACCATACAACCAGCGACATTACGGCCTTTACCCATACTGAAGACTTGGCGAACTTCGGCAGCACCAAGCTTCTTCTCGCTTAATTCTGCGTCCAACAGCTCTGCCATACACTCTTCAACCTGATCCAGTAGTTCGTAAATAATATTATGCTGAATGATGCGCACCTCGTGATGCTTCGCTTGACTCTGCACACCGTTATCAAGGCGCACATTAAAGCCAACGATCGTCACATCCGCTTCACCAGCGCTCGCCAGTGCAATATCATTTTTACTGATATGGCCAACACCACTGCTGATGATACGAATGTCGACTTTATCGCTCTCAATCTGCTCAAGGCTGTTGACCAAGGCTTCAGTCGAACCATGGACATCGGACTTCACAATAACGCTCAGACATTTCTTCTTTTGCAGCTCAATAGCCGCAAATAAATCTTCCACCGTCACACCACCTTCACTCTTCGCAGATTGCTCAGGAGCTACGTTTTGCTCGCGCTTACGTTCTGTCATCGCAGCAGCTGCATCCTTCTTAGCAGTCTTTTCATTCTTTACCGCTGTGAAAGTCTTGCCACCACTAGGCACTTCAGACCAACCGATGACCTTAACTGGAGTCGAAGGAGGAGCTTCTTTAAGCACCTTGCCATTCTCATCCATCAGTGACTTCACCTTGCAATACGCCTCACCACAAAGTAATGCGTCTCCCTTTTTCAGAGTGCCTCGCTCAACGATCACTGATGCTGTGGCACCACGACCCTCTTCGAGCTGGGCTTCAATGATGGTGCCAGAAGCTGGGCAATCGGGATTTGCAGATAGCTCTAATACTTCGGTCTGCAATAAAATCATATCGAGTAATTCATCGATATTGGTGCCCTTCAAAGCAGACACTTCAACTGCAATCGTTTCACCACCCCAGTCTTCTGGAGCGATCCCCTTTTCCTGCATCTGCTGCTTCACGCGGTCGACATTCGCCCCCTTAGCATCCACCTTGTTAATCGCTACGATGATCGAATTGTTCGCTTCTTTCGCAAAGCGAAGTGCCTCTTCAGTCTGCGGTTTAAAGGCATCATCCGCCGCGATTACGAGAATCGCCAAATCAGTCACATTCGCACCACGCTCACGCATCAGCGAAAATGCCGCGTGTCCAGGTGTGTCTAAGAAAGTAATTTTCTGTTCATTATGCTCGATCTGGTAGGCGCCAATATGCTGCGTAATGCCGCCGGCTTCACCCTCCGTGACATTCGCCTTACGAATCGTGTCAAGCAGGGTCGTTTTACCATGGTCCACATGACCTAAAATACAAACGACTGGAGGACGCGGCTTCAGGAAACGAGGATCATCGTCCGCAATCTTCGCGACTTTTTTCTTCTCTGCCACTTCGGCCTGAGTCTCACCACGGTGATGGATCTCTAGCTTGAAGCCATGGCGCTTTGCGATCTGCACTGCTACAGTCTCTTCGATCGTTTGATTCATCGAAGCGAAGATGCCCATTTCCATAAGCTCTGAAATCAGCTTGAAGGGCTTTACCTCAATCTCGGTAGCAAAGTCACGCACCACAATCGGCGGTTTCGCGTGAATAATACGATCAGCAACTTCTGCGGGCGTGTCACCCTCCGCAGTTACTTCTGCCGCAGGCTCCACATCTACCTTAGGGGCAGTTGCGGATGGAGGCTTTGGCGGGCCTGGCGGTTTTGGCGGACCAGCCGGTTTAGGTGCAGCTGGAGCAGGCGCTGGGGTCTTTGCAGCGACTGGCGGCGGCTCTTTCTCGGCTTCAGGCTTCGGCGCACTAGCAATGGTCGGAGCTTTCGGTGGACCGGCAGGCGCAGGCGCAGAGGATTTGAGACCTGCTGGCGCGACACCAGACGGTGGTGTCTTAGGCTTCGGCGCAGCCGGTGGCGCTTTGCTAATCGGCGCAGGCTTCGGCGCCGCAGGCGCAGGCTTCGGCGCAGTTGTTGGCTTCGAAGCAGCCGCGGCAGCAGCCTCTCGCTCGTGCTTAATCTCTTCGGAACTCTTGACCACAACGCCTTTCGGTAGCGCTGACTTCTTTGGCTTTGCTGACTCGGCAGGTGCTTCGTCAGCAGGCGCAGCCTCAGCTTTCTGCTTCGAGCCATACTCTTCTACGAGCGACTCAGCAGATATATTGTCAATGGTACTGGAAGCGCTTTTGACTTCGAACCCACGACTACGGAGGAGCTCAATGAGCTCTTTATTCTCCATTCCGACTTGTTTGGAAAGCTGATGTATACGAACACTCATGAAAGAGTTACTACTTTAATATCTGATAAATGGATGGAAGACTTGGTTTATACTTGGATTACGCGTTTTGCTCCATGTATGCGGCAACTTTAGCCAGCACGTCGCTGGCCTCTTCTTCACTAAATTCTGCGTCGACTAGATCGCCAACGGATACGCCCTCGAATGCTTCGGGGCTGATGAGGCCAATCGAAACAAGGCGTTCGCCAATCGCGGGCTCAATGCCGGGAATCATATTGATGCCCTTAAGCGCCTTCGCGACTTTCTCGTCGAAGCCCACGGCTTCCTTCTCTTCTTTGCCAATGTCTAGCTTCCAACCGATTAGGCGGGAAGTGAGCTTGGCATTAAAACCTCGGCGACCGATCGCGATTGACAGGTCATCTTCGGCGACTTCGAAATGGATACGGCGATCGGCTTCGATGACCTTGATGTTTTTTGGCACAGCTGGCTTCAGCGCTTCTTCGAGCAGCTGTATCGGGTCCGCATGGTAGCGAATAATGTCAATTTTCTCACCCCCCAGTTCGCGGACAATTGTTTTAACGCGTGCACCACGTGCACCCACGCACGCGCCGACAGGGTCCACCTTCGGATCTGCGCTATTGACTGCAATCTTTGTACGGTAACCTGCTTCGCGAGCCATGGCTTCAAGCGTCACCGTGCCATCCGCAATTTCAGTGACTTCAAGCTCAAATAGGCGACGCACAAAATTAATGTTCGAGCGCGAAAGAATAATATCTGGACCACGATTGGTTTGCTCAATCTTCAGCAATAAGCAGCGGATGCTTTCGCCTGGTGCATAGTCTTCTCCCGTCACGCGCTCACGTGGTGGCAAAATCGCTTCGGCTTTGCCCAGATCGATGATCAAATCACCGCGCTCGCGACGGCGCACGGTGCCAGTAACAATGTCACCCACGGTGTCTTTGTAATCATCATAAATACGGTCTTTCTCAAATTGGCGGATGCGCTGCATGATCGCTTGACGGGCGGTCTGCGCTGCAATGCGGCCCAAATATGCGGGATCAATTTCCTTCTCAAGCACCTCACCGATCTGAGCATCTGGCTTGAGCAAACGGGCCTTTTCGATATGAATTTCCAGCGCAGCATCACCCACAGAATCAACTACATCAAGCATCGTCCAAGCTTTCAACGCGCCTGTCTTTGGGTTGATGTCTACACGTATCTCCTGCCCCGCACCAATACCCTTTTGGGCAGCACCTGCGATCGCAACAGAGATGGCTTCGATCATATCCGTACGATCGATGCCCTTCTCCTTCTCCATGTATTCTAAGACTGATAAAATTTCGTGACTCATTGGTGCTAAAAAATGAAAAAGCGGACTGAAGCCCGCTTAAAAAAGATGTTGCTAGGTTAATTTAAGAATCCAAAAAGCTAATCGGCTTGAGTCGCTTGTCAAGTGTCTGTGTTCTGGCATGCCACGATAGTTTTGGGCTAGGATTGAAACAGAACTCACAGGCTTCCTGCCTATTTGAGTCCTCAAGGGTACATCAATAATCCTAGCGGTCCGCCTGGAAGTTCAGCCAGCCGTTTTGCCTTGCCGTCGAAACAAAAAAACGCAACGTACGCCCTTCTACACGCTGGTCCTGCTACCGAATTCCCAGGGCTACAGCCAACTGGCAACCACTGAATTCATGAAAAATGTGCTGATTTATTCTGGCGGACTCGACTCAACCGTCCTGTTATACCACTTGCGTGACGCAGGTCACACAGTCTCAGCGCTGTCAGTGAACTACGGGCAACGCCACGACTGCGAACTAGCGCATGCAGCTGCAATCTGTAAACATCTTGGCGTGCCGCACCAAACCGCTGATCTAAGGGCAATTCAGCCACTCCTAGCCGGCAGCAGCCTGACCTCCCCGGAAATTGAGGTCGCCGAAGGCCACTATACCGAAGAGTCGATGAAGTCGACCGTGGTGCCTAATCGTAATATGATCTTACTCGCCATCGCGGCAGGTCATGCGCTTTCCATCGGCGCCGAGCAAATCGCATACGCCGCACACAGCGGCGATCATGCGATCTACCCAGACTGCCGCAACGAATTTGCCGATGCCATGGCCGAGGCAATACGACTCTGCGATTGGAACCACGTCGAACTCACCCGCCCTTTCGTGGATTGGAGTAAAGCCGACATCGTGCGCCGTGGCGCGGAGCTCGGTCTGCCCTTTGAAAAAACATGGTCTTGCTACAAAGGCGGCGCCCTTCATTGCGGCCGCTGTGGCACCTGTATCGAACGCCGCGAAGCCTTCGACCTCGCAGGTGTGACTGACCCAACCGAATACGACAACGACGCCCCAAGTGTCGCCAACCTCCGCGCCAACGACTGGCGCCTCACATAAAACCCGTATCACACATCTCAGCCATGCTAACTTGCAAAAAATCCTACCGCGACATCCCGTTCGCCCACCGCCAGCACCGCCACGACGGACACTGCGCACTGATCCACGGCCATAATTGGGGCATTACGCTTACCTTTGCCTGTACAGAAACCGACGGCAATGGCTTCGTAGTCGACTTCGGCAAGCTCAAGTACTTGAAAGCTTGGATCGACGAACACCTGGATCACGCCTGCCTCTTTAACGCCGACGATACGGAGGCGGAGCATCTGCTCCGCAACGCTGGCCATCTCTTTAAGGCCTACATCCTGCCCAATAGTGCCTGCGAAGGAATCGCCCAGCACCTGCACGGCATTTTCGACGCAATGGTGCGTAACGAAACGAACAACCGTGTCTGGATCACCGAGATAGAGATCAACGAAGATTCCAAAAACAGTGCCACCTACCGACCGACTGAGTAGTCATACCTACCCCCTTCAACCTCAGCTCTCCCCGCTCCCTCCAGCATGCTCCCAATCCACGAACAGTTCTACACCTTCCAAGGCGAAGGGGCGCATTCCGGTCGGGCGGCGTACTTCATCCGCACCTTCGGCTGCCCCGTGCATTGCCCATGGTGCGACTCCGCTGGCACCTGGCATCCAGACTACATTCCCGCGCAAATTAACCGCATTGAGCCCGCCACGCTCGCAGCCGAAGTCGCACAGACCAAGGCCGAATTCACCGTAATCACTGGCGGCGAGCCCGCGATACACGACCTCACTGAACTCACCGAAGCGCTGCACACGATTGGCCAAAAGGTGCACCTCGAAACCAGCGGTGCCTTCCCGATTTACGGCGACTTTGATTGGATCACACTGAGTCCTAAGCGCTGGAAGCTGCCACTGACGGACAACGTCGCCAGCGCGAATGAATTTAAACTCATCATTGATCGACCGGATGCGATCGACGAATACGTGACCGCCCTCACCGAACGCGGCGCTGACCTGAGCGCTGAGAGCATCGTCTGGCTTCACCCAGAGTGGTCTCAACACAGCAACCCTGATGTACTCAACGCCATCACCGAATGGATCAAAGCGCACGGTGCACCCTACCGCGCCGGCTGGCAGCACCACAAAAACTACGCCGCCGATTTGATGGATCCGCGCAGCGCCCCGGCCGCCCCGCTAGGTGGTAAACCCGAACAAGGGTTTTAGGCGCGCCAGCTGGGAGGGACGAGCTCCGCCTCGTCCGAAGTCCCGATAATCACAGCCTCCGATCGCACCAATCACTAATCCAGAGCGGACCACACGGAGGTGGTCCCTCCCCATGCACAAAAAACCCTCGGATTACCGAGGACTTTTGAAAATCTTTGCCTACGGAGTACCAGCAGGCGTCACTCTGCGATCAAGACCCTCAACTACTAACGAATTTCTTTCAACTCACATTCGAAGATCAGTGTATCACCTGGCTTGATCACACCGCCAGGGCGCGGGTTGTTGCCGTAGCCCAGCTCACTGGGGATGTAGAGAATGATCTTACCGCCCGCACCGATCTTAGTGAGGCCCTCACCAAAGCCCTGGACCACCCCATTGAGTGGAAACTCAGCGGGTGCGCCACGATCATAGGAACTATCAAACTGCGTGCCATCGATCAATGTGCCTTTGTAGTGCACCAGCACCGCATCCTCCATCGTAGGCTTCGCATCCGAGCCCGGCTCAAGTACTTTGTAGTAGAGACCAGACTCAGTGGATTGCACCTCAGTATCCGCAGCCAGCTCTGCAAAGAAAGCCTTGCTGGCAGCAATACCTTCAGCCGCCGCTGTAGCACCTGCTGCTGCAGCGGCCGCTTGCGCAACCGACACGCGTGCTTGAATAAACTCCTGAAATGCTGACATCTTCGCCTCAATCGATGGATCAGGCTCGGTCACACTCGCACCTGTAATAAAGCCCTTGGTGATCGCTGAAGCATCGTCCGCACCAAAGCCAAGCTGTGCGAGGCCCGACTGCGCCACCATCGCGAGACCAATGACCTCCAGTCCATCAGGATCGATCGCAGGCAGCTCGGCTTCTTCGGCCTGCACTGCCTCTGCACGCGCTTGCGCTTGGCCAAACGCCGCTTGCATCGCATCTTGCGGAAAATCCTGAATCGTGAGCTCGCCACTTAGTCCTTTTCCGAGACCAACTGCCATCGCAATGATACCAGCTTCGTCCAACTGAAGCGTCGCGACGCCACCACCTTGAGCAGTGAGATAGCCGACCAGCTCTACGAGCTCGGCCTCAGAGACTTGAACCGCAAGCGCGGCAGGGAGTTGCACGACCGGCTTGGTGACAACCGCAACAGCCTCTTCAGCATGCAGTGCGCTACCGAACGCGATAACGGAAGCAATCAAGAGATGAGATTTCTTTAACATTTGGAGTATGATTTTCGTTTGGGATTTAAATGGAAGCGCATACCGTTGAGGGAGCCCCAAAAAGGTCAACACGCATCGTCCCAAATCCGCAATAAAGCGACGGCGTTAGTGAGGCCGCAGTCCAAAGTGCTCTCGTCTGCCCCCCTATTGCACATCAACCAAACACCTGCCTTCGCAGGCTTCGAATCACAGCAAGATCCCCCCAATCCGAGCCACGCATCGCATTGACCTTCGGAGGATGCTTGCGCCCACGCTCCACCTGCCAAACATCGACAAAGCCACGCACAAATTCAGCAGATCCAAGAATTGCCCCATCCGTAAAGTAGCGCACGCGACAACGAAGAATTGCCGCCTTCGGCAATTGACCATCCTCTCGATCCAACACTTCCAGCGCTCGCTTACGCGTCAAATCAGGCAGACCTGCACCTGAGGCATGCTTGCCAAAGATTAACATTCGATGTGCCTGTAGAGCTAAACCAGATCGCTTAGCGCCGTAGTCGCTCCAAATCTGAATCAAGCCCCGCCTAGCCTCAGCAACTCCGGCAACTGCTTCCGCATAGCCACAAAAGCGGTAATCCTTTGGATCTTCAACTAAACCAGCACGCACTGAATTGAGATCGATATATGCGGCCATCGCCTGCAGGGGATTACCCTCTCCTTGAACCAGCACAGATTTAAAACGATCCGCCCACAAAGTGCCATAGCGCTGATGTGACTTATTATACCAAGTCGTAAAGCGCTGCTTCACGGTCTTCATAAACTCGGACACATCAGACATACGCGCCAGCAGCTTACGCCGGATAACTTCCGCCTCATTACCTCCCAGTTGCAACTGAGAAGCCATCAGCACCGCTGAAGCCTCCTGATATTTAGTCGGCTTCGGATAAAGCACCCGATAGCGCCGGATCAACTCAGTATCTGAGACCGAGGGCGCATCCGGCACTTGAAGCAACACATGAAAATGATTCGACATGATGCAGTAGGTCAACACCTCCACCCCGCAGAAATCTGCCACCTGCCGAATCATCTTTCGCAGGATCTCCTTGTCCCTATCCTTAAACAAAAGCTCTCCATTCACTGTCCGTGTCATACAGTGATAGACCGCACTCTTCCCATAAACCTTTAACCGACGCTGCCTCATACAGATAAACAATCTGTCTCAACCTCAGCCCCAGTCAACTCTATTTTTAGGGACAGGCCCTTTAAATTCCGTCTCAACCTCAGCCCCAGTCAACTCTATTTTTAGGGACAGGCCCTTTAAATTCCACTCTATTTTTAGGGACAGGCCCTTTAAATTCCTCAACCTCAGCCCCAGTCAACTCTTTTATTAGGGACAGACCCTTTAAATTCCACTTTAAATTCCATTGCCGGGTGAGTAACAGGCTTTTATCAATTTTCATAATAATCACTGTCAAGCAGGTGCACCCTGCCGGGTGCACCAAAAAAAGCCCCGACCGAAGTCGAGGCTTTTGAAAAGAGAGTTACAACAATTAGCTACGACGGCGAACCATCACGTAACCAAGTGCCAACAGACCAGACAATGCTGCGTAGGTGGATGGCTCTGGAACAGCAAGCTGTACGTTACTGCCAGTAGCAGACCAAGTACCACCCGCTCCTGCAACAGCACTCGAAGGAGTACCGACCAAGACACCCAGACCAGGAGTTGAACCGAGGAAGAATGCACCTTCTTTACCGTTTGAGTCATCAACAAGCATCCAAAGGTCAACACCTTCAGCCAAGGTACCACTCGCAATTGAAACTGTAACATTGTTTGGTGCTCCAGCTGCGACAGCACCTGTTCCGAGCAAAGTAAAATTACTAGTATAGTCCACAAATGAAGTAAACGTACTAGTGTCACCTGTCACAGTTCCGAAGGTCACGCTCGCAGCCAGTGAGATTGCAGTACTATCATCCGATTGAAGGATATCACCAGCAGTTGGTGCTAGCGTCTGAAAGCTAAGTCCAGTTGCAAATGCACTGAATGGCAATGCAGCCATTGTTACAAGAATTAGGATTGTTTTATGTATTTTCATAATTTTTATATGTGTAGAGGAAAAGTTATTGTGGATATTGAAGATTACTGGCCAACCACAGTACCTGAGGCTTTATAAACCGTTCCAGCAGATGCGCTCACGACAATCGCACCGGAGGTACCGTCAACCCCAACAGTTACTGGAGTGAAAAAGTCGATGGCACTAACAAAACCACCCGCACCATTATCAAGGAAACCTGCCCCCGGAGCGCCAGAAGGCACAGCAGGAACAAGCGTGCCATCAGTCGTATAAGAAGTCCCCACATCAGTGAAGGCGGCAAGTGCATCGTTCAAACGACCATCAGCCCCCAAATCAACCAACGTAAGAGGCTTCATAGCACTAACAAGATTAACAACAGAACCGCCATAGATAACGACCTGAGTATCGGTAAGCTTCACTGTGCCAGTAGGCGTAATGGTGACAGGACTAACATTATTAATAACGAAGCCCGTGCCTGGGTAAACAGGCGCATCACTCGTAATGGTAGTAAAGTCAGCAGCCAAGACAAAGCCACCAGCACCATCAGGAAGGTGCCCGACTTGCGTCCCAGGGCCATCTTCATTGTAAATTGTAACCGCGTCCGTGAAACCGATCAAGCCAGTCGAACCACTAAAGATATCCGAAAGAGTCATGTGCATACGAATGGCAATATTCTCATCACCCTGCAAACCAAGAGCAGATGTATCTGCGCCAACAACCACATCCGATGCAGTGTTGCTTACAATGTCCAAGATCAGCCCTTCAGTATCAATGCTATCCCCCCCATTGGTGTCATTCAACACCTCAAGATAATATTTCGGATATCCTTTAGAGACAAATGCCACATCGACAGACTCATCAAAGGCACCTGCGGACAATGTAGCAGAGACAGTGATCGTGCTGGTAGCGCCAGCAGTAACACCTGTAGCTGCGCTCACGACATCATCAGCATGAACGAATGCAGGTGCAAAAATATTACCCGCGCCGACAGGCAAGGTCGTTGAGGTATACCCAACCGGATCAGTCGCAACAGTCTGCGCAGATCCGCTGGACGCGAGAAGCGCGGCCCCAGAGAGCAGCGCAATAAATTTATGGGGTGTTTTTATCATATTATGAGGTAGTTGATAGATATTTAGTTTTTTGAGGACTCTCTAAGACAAAAAGGCATGCAGGGAACACTTTTAGATCAAAGAATTATAGGGTTAAGCCATTTTTCGGCACTCAATACAGAATGCCTAGCGTCCATTAAGAATTTTAATCCTCAACGGAATTGCAAGTTTTTTTAAAAAAATTTTAATTTATGCGAGGATTAGGGCAGATTCACTGAAACTACGATCCCCCCATTAAGTTGCATAAAAATGCATTAATCCCAAGATATCAACTGGGTTGCGATCGCAAGGCCATTTTACACTGTAAATCACGCGTAAAGGTTAGGAAGTAGAAGCCAACCATTGAGAATTAGCAGCTCTGAGCGATACGATCATCGCCCACCGGTTCCATGACACTGCCTTCGAATTCCAAAACAATAACCTACTCTTGTGACTAAAATTCACCAATATTTTCAAGAATGGACTGCTTGGCCGCCTCATCTAGCTCGGGAAAGAGCGTGGCACCAAAGACGCCTAGCGCAGTACTATCGCCAGCACTAATAGCTGGCACGCCCCACTCAGGCTCCAGGTACGACGATTCCTCCATGCTGAGGCGTAGCGACTGTTGTTCGACAGCATCGTGTAATTTACCAGGCACATACGCTCCAGAGGGCCGTGTGAACATCCAGGACATGAGACCTAAGTTTGCCTCGACGCGCTGCATCTGCACTTCGTGTATTAGTTCGCCATCAACAGTCATTTTGCTGTGCAAGGCAACCGTCACCCCAGCAACTTTTTTCACTTGCTCGTGGGTCGTGACTTCAAGGTCGCCGGAAACTATATTGACTACGCGTTGCTGCCGCTCGGTAAACTCCTTGTTATCAATTGCATAGGTTACTTTCTGGCCATCGGAAAGGGTCACTCGCAGATCATGGCATGCATACCCATTGACGGTGCGCAGCCCCAGAAGCTCGATCTGTTTACCTGGCAAATGCGGATACAGCAAATGCCCCGCCGTAGGTGCGTCGCGGATAAAATTGAGCGCTTCAATCGGCGGCATCGGGATTGGCTCGCTGGACTCCATTGTGTCTAACTGCCATGCATCGCGTCCATCATATGCCATAACAATACGTGCCCCATTACCTGCAAATAGTACAATTTTACAATAATCTGGCTTCTTTTTAAACGCGACAAAGCTCAAAGTGCCCGTCGGCATGCGCAAGACGCCCTCGAAACGCAAACTCTGAATTTTTCTCCAATTTTTCTTACCACCAAACGCAGCTTGATAATAATTTTCAAGGATCCAAGTCAGCCTCGGTTCAAGACGCTGCAATGACATCGCCTCGAAGCCTTGAATTCTTTCTCGATACGTCGGAAGCGACTCATCGAGTGAGGCGTGACTCTGTGCCGATAATGGCTGTAAAAAGGCTCCTGCACATAAAAACGCAACACAGCACAATGAGGAAAATAAAGACATAGACAATAAAACTACCTAAAAGATTTCTTAAATCGAGGTATAAAAATAGCCGCGCACGAAAAAATCGAGCGGCAAAAAAAATTCATCATTATTTACCGGGAGATACTATTCTGAGCCTCATGGGGAGGCTATTCAGTTAGGGAGGGTCGACCTCCGTGTCGACCACGGGCACTTTGAAAACCACATGAAAATCCAGGAGCCTCCAAGAGCTGATAATCCCGTCAGACTCTCACGCATCGGTACCGGACGACACGGAGGTCGTCCCTCCCGCGAGCAAAAGGCAAATCCAAGGTTCCCAACATAGATTAATGCCTTCCCCGCTGATCGACGATGAACCAAAAAAGGACTCAACCATAATTTTCAACTGCTGCAAACTAAGCAACCCATCGTTGGCCAGTGCGCACGCTACTTAGGCATTTGAAACATCCAAGGCATTACCCCCGAGTTCAATTTGACGTCATCAAGTTCTAAGGTGGACCACCATTGACCATCCACCGAGCTGACGACCTTCCGCGCAACCGGCACTCCAAATTCATGAGTATAGTCCTCATAAGTGGTAGCTGAAATCTGACCCGTCTGCAAATCCGTCGTCACCACTTTTAATTCTAAACAGCTGAGTGTATCGATGAAATAGTCGACTTGAAAACCCGTATCCAAAGTCACTCGAACCTGTTGGCACAACACACCATCCACTGGTACCGTGTCGAGGTACTCGATCTGCTTGCCTGGCGCATAGGGATAGAGTAAATAACTGCCGAAATGGGCGCCGAGAATAAACTCTCGAGCGTCTGCTTCAGGTAACTCCATAGCGACACTCACCTGTGATCCCGACTGCCAAGCGACACTTCCATCATAGCCCTTGATGACTTGACGCGGTCCGTCACGAATTACGATCTTTAGATAGTGCGGCTTTTTTCGAGTCACATGAAAATCGTAACGTCCACTTTTAAGCGTCAATTGCCCTGATACACGCATACTCAGGATGTTATCCCAAATCTCAGTACCACCCATACCCTTAGCGTAATAGCGCATCAGGATGGAATCTAGACGCTGATTACCCATCTTTGGCATCGCAATATTACTCAAAACGGCGGTAGATTCATCCTCCACAGCCAATCGATCCACCCCAACCGCTGATGCCGTCAATGCACAGTAGCAGAGTACGCCAGAGCCTAAGATGCGAAGTATTGACTGAACCATTTACAAACGCATGCACAGATGAAGATTGCCACGCAAGCCAGTAAGCCAAAATGCTAATTATTTCTCCGCCCACAGAAAAACGGGGCACACAGGAAACAGCACTGTTCGCAACAAGCCTCGCAAGGGTCGTCCATTAGCTTTGCATGAGGGTTGTAGTCGCCCCACCGAAATGGCCGCCTGAATGATTTTTAAAGTCTTTATGACCGAAACATCACATATGCGTGATTTTTAGCCGCCCTCCATCGAACTTTCGAATCTAAGATAAACATCCAACTCATCTTGCCAAATTTCAGACAGTGTTCATCTATCCTACCATGGCACATGAGCATACATCCACCCGACGCATTGAATTTTCCGAAACCGATATGGCCGGCCTCGTCCACTTTTCGAACTTCTTTAAATATATGGAGACCGCCGAGCGCGACTTTTTCGAAGCCGCAGGCGTCGACCTGATAAACACGAAACACGGAGAGCTCGTCGGTTGGCCACGCGCCCGCGCCGAATGTAAATTCACCGCACCGCTCCGATTTGGGGACACGATTGAAATTCATTTAGCTGTTAAAGCAGTCAAAGATCGCTCGATCGTTTTCCTCTTCCGTATTTTCCGTCAAAACAAAGACGGCAGCCGTACTCAAGCCGCCAGAGCCACAATTACCACCATGCTCACCAAGCTCACCGAGGACGGTGAACTGCAATCCATCGAGCTCCCTGAGCACGTCCTCGCTCGAATCACTGAAGCACCCCCCGAAGCGCTGGCAAGACCCTCGGGAGTGTGACCGCCACTTCAACTAACTCACTTTTATGAAACCTCACGCTCTCGTCACCAACGACGATGGAATCGAATCCGTCTTCCTGCACCGACTCGTCGAAGCCCTCCTGCCTAACTTTGACGTTTCTGTTGCCGCCCCAGCGTTTGAACAAAGCTGGATCGGCCGAGCCGTCAGCCGCCACACCGAAGTCGAAGTCATTCGCAGTCCGTCCATTTTTCCTGCTGGCGTGGACGCGTGGGCGATCAGTGGTACGCCGACGGATTGTGTGAATATCGCCTTGGGCAACCTCATATCGAAGCAGCCCGATATCGTGCTTTCAGGAATCAATATCGGCTACAACACGACAGAGACTCTGATCCTCAGCTCTGGAACCATTGCAGGAGCGATTGAAGGCGCGCTCTGGGGTCTTCCAGCCATCGCTTTCAGCAAATGCGTGCCGAACCATCTATTTGAAGGCATTCAAAAAAATAAAGGCCTCACCGAAGGTGATTTTACCCACTCACTCATTGCCGCGGCGACACATGCCAGCCAATTGGCCACCGACACACTGAAAAATCCGCCGCGCACAGGAACTGTCTTGAATATCAACTTCCCGGCACAAACAAATCATGACAGCCTGATCGAAGCAACGGTGCCCGCAAAAATCGAACTCGGTAGCCTCTATGAAGAAACCAGTCCGGGCAAATATGCCTTTCGCTACTCCGACGGCATTCAACTTGAATCCGCCCAGAACACTGATCGCGTGGCACTGGAACGTGGCAGTATCAGCTGCAGCATCCTCGATTTCGCACGCATCGGACGACCTGAGTAGCTGAACAATCATCCTCTCATCAAGCACAGAAACCCAATGAATTTGCAGCACTTATCCAATCAATAAAATTCCCTCATTCCGCACTGCGCACCATTTTATAGTTGTGTGGCAGACCTGCGAAAAATATCCACATTGCATGACTTTTTTCTCCGCTCTTAGACACTATATGACTTTTAACGCTTTTTTTAAAGAAGTGGTTTTAGGGTTCAGCTTATTAGCGCTCGGATTATCCTTGTCTGCGCAAGAAAGTGACGAGCTCTACCGAGGGACTTGGCAGATTGAATCACCCGACGAAGGCGCGCTTATTTTGATTGTGAAGCGTAACGGTCTAGCCTCTTACTTCTGGGCAGATAACGCCGACCGCACCGTCTACAAAGGCACTTGGAGTAGCGACGAAACAGGCGCCACCCTAAAATGGGCAGATGGCAGCTCCCACCTTATTTCGCGTGACGCCTTGGGCGATGCAGTCGCTTTCACCGATGCCGCAGCCAACACACTTTACACCACACAAGCCGAACTGGTGCCTAAGGAAGTACTCGGCCAGTGGGCCAAAGCCCCCTCCATGCCCGACGAAGAAATCTCCGACCGAGACAAAGCCAAAGGCTTTTTTGGCACATGGGAAATCGAGACTAATGACGGCACCTATTATGTAATCGTCGAGCCCAACCGCTCAGCCGCGAGTAACTGGAGCCCTGGTAACGCCAGTCCCTCAGGCCGGCGAGGCACATGGGCCAAACAAGGCAGCGAACTGCACCTCGCGTGGGACACCGGCCACTACGGCATCCTGAAGCAAAATGAGCGCAGTGTTTCTTACCAATTGATTGCGCCAGGCACTGTGATCGACTCCGATGCATCCGAGCGCCTCAGTGCCAGCCGCACCAGTAACGACAATCTCCCCGTCGAATGGCGCACCCTCTACTCCGCTGAAAAACAGGCTGGTGCGAGCGGTATTGCTTTCTCCAGCCGCAAAAATGCCAGCCTCTTTTACCGTGGCGACTGGATCATACAACGCAGCGAAAACACATTCGAACGCGTCGAGATCAGCCGCTTCGGCGGTCTGAGTACATCAACCGATTCTACACTAGAGGGCACATGGCGCATGACTGGCCAAGACATCTTCATGCGTTGGGATGATGGCATGCGCAAAGTCCTCAGCCCAGTTGGCCAAGGCTTTCTACTCTACGAATATCAGCCCGGCCGGCCGCTCGATGGTGTACCCACCCGTATACTTTCAGCTGCCCCTGAAGACGCTGCCAAATTTGCAGCGCACCTCCAAGGTCGTCAAGACGTGGCCGAACAAATGCTCAGCCTCGCCGAAGCTGCAGGTGTCACCGCCTCGCCAGAAGATGCCGATTGGGGCCAAACATTTATGCGCTGGGCTTGGCCATTTGGCGAAGACGATGCGCCGCAATCGGCGGATGCACTGATTCAAGAAGGCTTCGAAGGATCTGACCGAAATGACCCATGGTGGTGGCCCTTCTGGAGCGAAAAACCAGTCACCGTAGCCAAGGCCGACGCAGAAGCTGGCATTGCAGATTCCACTGAATTGATGGCAGTCGAAGAGCCAGCAACCGACAACACTACACCCACAACTGCAGACGCGCCTAAGCAGGCGAAGAAAAATTGGAAATGGCCTTTTTAGAGTCCAACCACAGCCACACATTTTCTTTTAATTCACACATACTATGAACAACACCTCCGCCTTGAATCCGACTCCACTCGCGAGCATCGATCCAGAGATATCAGCCGCAATCGCCGCAGAGCGTAAGCGCCAAGAAAGCCACATCGAGCTCATCGCCTCGGAGAACTTCACCTACCCTTCCGTGATGGAAGCACAGGGTAGCGTGCTCACCAACAAATATGCTGAAGGCTATCCCGGTAAACGCTACTATGGTGGCTGCGAGCACGTCGATGTTGTCGAAGAGCTTGCCATTGAGCGAGCGAAAAGTCTATTTGGCGCCGATCACGCCAATGTCCAACCACACTCAGGCAGCCAGGCAAATGCTGCGGTCTACCTGTCTGTGCTACGCCCAGGCGACAAAATTCTCACGATGAGCCTCGCTGATGGTGGGCACCTCACGCACGGTCACCCGATGAATTTCAGCGGTATGACGTATGAAGTCGTCAACTACGGCGTCGGTGTCGAAGATGGTCTCATCGACTACGAAAGTATCGCTGAAATTGCCCGCGCAGAGAAGCCAAAGATGATCACTGTTGGTGCATCTGCCTACTCACGCATCATCGATTTTCAGCGTATGGGCGAGATCGCCCGCGAAATCGGTGCTTACCTGATGGCCGATATTGCCCACATTGCTGGCCTTGTTGCAGCTGGCGTGCACCCCTCTCCGGTGCCACACGCAGATTTCGTTACCACCACCACGCACAAAACGCTGCGTGGCCCACGTGGCGGACTAATCTTGTGCAAAGAAGCACATGCCAAAAAAATTGACTCCGCAGTGTTTCCTGGGACGCAAGGCGGACCACTCATGCACGTAGTGGCAGCCAAGGCAGTTTGCTTCAAAGAGTGCGCAACCGACAACTTTAAAGCGTATCAGCAGCAAGTTGCAGCGAATGCCAAGGCACTTGCTAATGCATTGATTGAGCGTGGCCACCACATCATCAGTGGCGGCACCGAGAACCATCTAATGATGATCGATCTACGCAAAAAAGATGCAAACCTCACCGGTAAAGTCGCGCAAATCGCACTGGACGCAGCCAACATCACCACTAACAAGAATACTGTTCCCGGAGAGACACGCAGCCCCTTCCAAACTAGCGGTATCCGCCTGGGCACACCAGCAGTCACCAGCCGCGGCATGGTCGAGGCCGACATGGTGCGTATTGCAGAAGCGGTCGACATCGTCCTCGCAGCACCGACCGATGACAGCGTGATCGCCAAGGCACGCGCCATCGCCGAAGAGCTCAGCGCGAAATACCCGCTGCCGTACCCGGCATAAAGAGATGCGTTGATTGACGCGGTGAGATCGCGTAGTGATAACTGCGCACGTTTGACAAAACGCCCACACAACCTGTGTGGGCGTTTTTTTGTGCGTATCAAGAGGTGAAACACACAGCAACGCTTCGGAACCGCTTCGCGGACTCCGCGACAACAGAACCCCTTCATTCGTAGCGGATTGGCGACGTGTCAGGACGCAGCTTTAGCGAAGACTGAAGCCATTACGACGCACCTTGCACAACGAATCGAAACCGCTTCGCGGACTCCGCTACACTCGCACCCCGAATCTCCTTTAAAGTCAGCATCAAAAAGAGTTGGACTTACAGTAATAAGCTCCGTAATTTAACTGTTTTAATTGAGTGGCGTCGAAGCGTTGCAATACATTCCCCCACCATATTTATTATAATCATGAACAAAACAAAATCCCCACGCTCAGGCTTCACCCTGATTGAACTCCTCACTGTTATCGCGATTATCGGCATTCTTGCTGCGATCCTTATTCCTGCTGTCGGCAAAGTCCGCGAAGTGGCGAATAAAACAAAATCTGCATCCAACATTCGTTCAATCGCTGTGTCTTACGCAACCTACTCGACTTCCGGTGGACGCGTGCGCACGCTCAACGCAGCGAAGCTCACTGCAGCTGAGTTTAGCGACGACATTTACGGCGTGGGCTCATTCCTCGCGAAACAAGTCGATCTAACAGACGCATCTATCTGGATTATTGGCTCAGACCCAGCAGTCGCAGACTACAGCTCCACACTGCCAGCAGTTGTCGGCTTTCGTAACAATGAGAACGTTTATGAAGATTCCGAAGATTGGGTGAAGGGCGTCCCAGTTGGTTATGACTTTGCAATTGGTATCAGCGGCAATGCACCCACCTCGACTACACCACTCACATGGACACGAGGCATGAATACTGGAACTGGCACATGGGGTAAAGATACACCTTGGGGCCTTGGTGGACACATTGCTTACCTTGACGGTCACGTGCAATTTTACACTGAACTCGGCGAGGAAGATGGGCAGCTCGTAGACCCAACAACTGGTGACCAAACAGTCAAAATGAGCGATCTTTACACCGCAGATCAAATCAAGCTTGCTCCGGATTATAGCCAAACGAACTAGGTAATTCTTAGATTTCTCTTAAAAACCCGGATTCTGATGAGTTCGGGTTTTTTATTTACCCTAATTACAAGAATTGCATTGGTACTGCACCAAACCCAACAATAAGTCGCAGAAATTAAGATCCATAACTCATTTAAAATTTAATAATCATAAATTGACCTCACCTTAAGTTGGATTTTTCTTTGTTTATCTTTGAAATTTTGGGATTGTTTAACACTCCGATAATTGCTTAGCTGGCCATCATCATGCCCGACCCAATTTTCATCCTTGGCCACAAAAATCCTGATGCTGATGCGATTTGCTCGGCAATCGCTTACGAAGCGTACAAGCACGCCGTCGGTGAAATGGAATATACCGCTGCGCGTTGCGGCAATTCCAATGCGCGTATCGATGCTATCCTGGAGCGTTTCAACCTCCCTTTACCCCGGTTCATCGGCGATGTGACACCGCGCGTAGAAAACATCATGCACTCTAAAGTGCGCTCAGTAACCAGAGACAGTACCTGTGCCGAAGCGCTCGAACTCATTGATAAATACGACGTGCGTGCATTACCGGTGGTTGACGAGGCCGGACATCTTGAAGGCCTTATTTCAATTTTCCAACTCGGCGAATTTTTCATCCCGAAGCCGAGTGAACCGCGCAAAATGCGCCGCGTACACACCAGTATTAGTGCGATAATTCGCTCACTCAACGCAACTGTGCTGCACGAACATCACTCCAAAGAAGTCGAAGAGCTCTTCGTGCGCGTGGGCGCGATGGATATCCGCTCCTTTGGCAATAATCACAAAGAAAAAGGCACCGACGCCAACACTAGTGTGATCGTAGTGGGCGATCGCTGGGACATTCAAGAGCGCTGCCTTCAGCTCGGCGTACGCTTGCTGGTCATCACAGGTGGACTCGACGTTGACGAAGATATGATCGATCGCGCCAAAGAGCGTAACGTCTCATTAATCGTCAGCCCCTACGACTCTGCCACCACGTCGTGGATAATCCGTACCGCGACGCACATCGATTCTTTGATCGATACTGACGTGAAATGCTTCACTGCCGAGGATCGCATCGAATCCGTCAAGCGCCGCATCGCCAACGTCAACGATCCGCTCTACATGGTCACCAACGAGGACAAGGAGCTACTCGGCGTATTCTCCAAGAGCGACATCTTGCGCCCGAGCCACACACGTATTGCACTCGTCGATCACAATGAACTTGGGCAAGCCGTCAACGGCGCCGACCAGGTGCAAATAACCGAGATTCTGGACCACCACCGCCTCGGTAACATACCGACGGATCAACCCATTTTATTCATCAACCGACCAGTCGGTTCAACTTGCTCAATCATAGCCGACCTGTTTCGCGCGCAATCGCTGACTCCGTCTCCAAGCGTCGCTGGCGTAATGATGGCAGGCATTATCTCAGACACACTGCTATTAAACAGTCCAACGACCACTCCCCTTGAAGGCGAATTGCTAGATTGGCTTGCGCCAATCGCAGGGATTGAAGCAAAGGATCTGGCCGAACTCATTTTCTCATCTGGTTCGGTGATCCTCAATCATACGGCTGAAGAAGTGGTCTGCTCCGACTGCAAGAGTTATACAGATGGAACTATCTCCTATTCGGTCTCTCAGATCGAAGAGCTCGGCTTTGACAATTTCTGCAAGTATGAAGATGCCTTGGATCAAGCACTAGAGGCTTACCGCGCACAGAAAAAACTGTTATTTAGTTTCCTACTGGTCACCGATATCAACACGCAAGACTCCTTGCTCGTTGTCGCAGGTAACAACGAACTTAAAAGCCAAATCAACTACCCACAACGCGGGCAAAACAACATCTACGAACTGTCGGGGATCGTAAGTCGTAAAAAGCAACTCATCCCATACATATCAACGCTGCTTAAAACGATGGGCGTAGTCCGCGATTAAGCTGACCGTATCGCATGCAGAATTTGCCAGCGGGATACAGCGCTATGATCCTATATTAGAATGTTTTTAGTTTGGACTTAAACGCATCCATGGACTGAGCCACAATTTTTTAACGGCTCATTAGCTAGTGGTTCTAAAAGTTTCGATCAATAATGCGCAGTGTGCATTATTGATTCCTTTCGTCAGTTAGGATACCTATGATTTGTGTCCATTCGTGGTTTCTAAATCAAAACCCAATGTACTCTGCATTAAGGATGACGACAGTACACTGAGCAGACTAGACGGAGCGTGATCGTTACTCATAAATGGTGTCGAACAATTTTTCCGAAGAGGTTTTTTGTGGCGTGCGATCGATACAGCACGACGCTTGCAAAGCACCTCGCCCTCTTGATTTAAGTAGTGTTACTGTCGCTCTGAAATTTGTCGTTGCATCTCGATTCTTTCCTGCATCAGACCTTCCATCTTACGCTCAATTGTGCGGCGTTCTACTTGGCTCACGCTCACCTCAAATTCAGCAGAATAGCGCTTCAGCTTTTCGTCAATATTCCGAATCACTTGCTCCAACTGCTGAATGTGTAGATCTTCTAATCCCAACTTGCCTTCAGCCATATATTTGGCCGCATTTTTAATTCCGAGGCTAGGATACTTCCTGACTAACTCTTGTGATCTTCCAGAGAGAGATTCAATCGCGTATACGAACTCTTGACCATCCTCTCGATAAAACTGTAGGTGTGACGCGTTTCTGCCGAGCAATGTCACCTCGATCTTACGGCCGTCGACTCTCTCAATTTCAATACGATCTGGATATGCAAATAAAGCGTTAGTACTCTGTTCCTGCACAGGGGCTATAAATACACCATCGATGAACATTCGCTGATATAAAATCGAACCAATATATCCAGAAATTCCTATAAAAATAATGCTCATCAATAAATTTCGCATTACACGTTTATGCGTACATAAGTTTGGCTTTAAAAGCTTAATCTCGCTTAAACCTAATCTTAAAATTTAGCATAGACCGAAATTTTATTTGCACATCGATTGCCAGAAAAAGCCCACTGTCCCCAGTGGGCTTTGAGTTACTATCAGACTGAAAGCTACATCTATATCTCGCTTGACACTAATAAACCTACAGGCAAGCAAGCGTCGCGGGCTTCACCAAAGATTTACTCCATGACTAGCGCTTCATCCTTTAAGGTGAAACGAACCGCACTCTGCTCGGCGACAGCACCGCTGAGAATGCCGCGCGCCAAACGTGTTTCAACTTGCTTCTGCAAAAACCGCTTGAGTGGTCGGGCACCATAAACCGGGTCATAGCCTTTCTCTGCAATCCAATTACGTGCGGACTCGTCGAACTCAATTGTAATCTGACGATCCGCAAGCCGCGCATTGAGATGGGCAAGCAGTAGATCGACGATCTTAGTGATCTCTTCGAGCGAAAGCGGCTTAAACAAAATAACATCGTCGATACGATTTAAGAACTCGGGCCGAAAGCCTTGACGTAGTTCAGCCATGACCGACTCGCGTACCGTCTCGGGAATATCATCTCCCGATGTTCCTTCAGTTAAATACCGGCTACCGACATTCGAGGTCATAATAATTACCGTGTTCTTAAAGTCTACCGTATGACCTTGCGAATCGGTAATGCGCCCATCGTCCATGACTTGTAGCAAGACATTGAAGACATCGGGATGCGCCTTCTCGATCTCATCGAAAAGCACCACGCTGTACGGCTTGCGTCTTACGGCTTCGGTGAGTTGCCCGCCTTGGTCGTAACCGACATAGCCTGGAGGTGCGCCGATCAGGCGAGCCACCGAGTGCTTCTCCATATATTCCGACATGTCGAGACGTACAATATTATCAGCTGAATCAAATAGCGTCTCTGCCAAAGTGCGAGCCAGCTCCGTCTTACCCACACCCGTCGGACCCAGAAAGAGGAAACTGCCGATTGGACGACGCGGATCTTTAATCCCCGCACGCGCACGCAGGATGGCATCGGAGACAAGCGTCACCGCTTCGTCTTGTCCGATGACACTCTCGTGCAGCACCTCGCCCAGACGGAGTAGCTTCTCACGCTCGCCTTCAACAAGTCGAGTGACTGGCACACCCGTCCACTTTGAAACGATGTCCGCGATCTCTTCCTGCGAAACTTCCTCCTTCAGCAGTGCCCCCTCCTTTGCTTCAATCGATTCAAGTGCCTGCAGCTTTGCTTCAAGCTCCGGCATCTTACCATGACGCAGCTGCGCAACGCTGTTGAGATCGTACTCACGCTCCGCTTTTTCGATTGCGATGCGAGTGGCGTCGAGCTCCTCGCGCACACTACGAATCTCGTCAATGGCATGCTTCTCATTGTCCCACTGCGAACGGAACACGGCCTCTTCTTCCCGAATATTGGCGAGCTCTTTGGAAAGTGCCTTGAGACGGGCCTTTGAGGCATCATCCTTCTCGTTTTTCAACGCAGCTTCCTCAATCTCAAGCTGTAAAGCACGGCGCGTGAGCGCATCGAGTTCTTGCGGCATACTATCCATCTCCGTGCGAATCATCGCGCAGGCCTCATCGACAAGATCAATCGCCTTATCTGGCAAGAAACGATCACTGATATAGCGATGTGACAGCACCGCCGCTTGTACCAGCGCATTGTCTTGAATGCGCACACCATGAAAGAGCTCAAAGCGCTCGCGAATCCCGCGCAAAATTGAGATCGTGTCTTCGACATTGGGTTGATCCACCTGTACTGGTTGAAAACGACGTTCGAGCGCCGCGTCCTTTTCGATGTATTGGCGATACTCATCAAGCGTTGTAGCGCCAATACAGTGTAGCTCGCCACGCGCCAGCATCGGCTTGAGCATGTTACCAGCATCCATCGCGCCGTCTGCCTTGCCCGCACCGACAATGGTATGTAGCTCATCAATAAACAGTAGAATACGCCCTTCGCTGGACTTCACCTCACCTAACACCGCTTTGAGTCGCTCCTCAAACTCCCCTCGATACTTAGCACCCGCAATCAATGAGCCCATATCCAAGGCAAAAATGGTTTTATCCTTTAGCCCCTCGGAGACATCGCCACGCACAATGCGCTGAGCCAATCCCTCAATGATCGCGGTCTTACCGACACCTGGCTCGCCGATCAACACGGGATTGTTCTTTGTCTTTCGCGAGAGGATACGAATCACACGACGAATCTCATCATCACGACCAATCACCGGATCCATCTTGCCTTTTCGTGCCTGCTCGACCAGATCGATACCGTATTTCTCCAAGGCCTCAAAGGTGGCCTCTGGATGACGGCTTTTTATATTTTTACCATTACGTAACGATTTAACTAGATCAAGGACCTTCTGGCGGTCGAGCGTAAACTGCTGAAAGAAGCGCCCGAGCTTGCTGTTTGAATCCGCCATCAATAGCCCGAGAAATAAGTGCTCGGTGCTGACAAACTCGTCATTGAGGGCCTTTTTTTCTATATCAGCCTGAGTAAGCGACTCCTGCAGTGCCGATGAGACATAGATTTGACTGACGTTAACACTACCAGTCGCTTTCGGAAACTTGCTGATGACACGCTCGGCCGCTAACTCCAGGGCTGAGGGAGTAATGTCTAAGCGCTCGAGGAGGCGCGGCACAATACCTCCATCCTGCTGTACCAGCGCAAGAAGGAGGTGCCATACGTCAATCTCTTGCTGGCCATGATTGCGCGCTAGATTTTGAGCTTCCTGTACGGCAGAGGCAGATTTCTCTGTAAATGTATTAAAATCAATATTCATACATCCATACACTGCATAACTTATTCCAGTTAGAAAATAGACTGAATTATCTAACTTAAATTACTGCAATGCAGCGCCTTAAGTTATCATAATCGAACTTCCGCCCACTTTTAAAATGAGACACCACGCCCACATTTTGAGACAATTTGACGCATTCATCTACAGCGAATGGCACTCGACAATTCCCCGCATTAATATTGGTTTAATAGTGCATGATCATCCATAAAATAACCACCATCGCAGCGCTGGCAGCAGTCACTAGCTGCCAACTAGTTGCTTTTGAAGCGGGCACTTACTTCATCTGCCAAGTTATAGCAAACAACTCAGCACCCGCGATGCACCAGTATATCACCATCAATGAAGCACTGTTTGTTGAACTCGAAAAATCACAAAAAGCGAAAACTGCTGAGGTTGGAGTAAACTCTGAGTTTGAAATCGACTATAACACATTAGGCACGCGCAACACCGCCAGCTTTGAAGTCATACCCACCACGGACAGCGCCGCACAAGCGACACAAAGTAGCTCGGGCTTCAACATGGCACCACCAGAGCCGATCTCTCTCTTTGCGAATTAATCTAGGGATTCAGCTCCGAATCAGCCAAGTCGCTACGGCTTCTTCAGCTTAACCGCTCGCTTCCGCTTCGGGTAGAGTGTGCGACACATCTCGCAGACTGTACCATCGCACCCACGGGCTGAACAGTACTCACGGCCATAATAAATAATCTGGAGGTGTAGGGCATTCCAACTCTTCTCTGGGAATGCTCGTTTGAGGTCTCGCTCGGTTTGCACTACGCTCTTGCCGTTGGTCAGTCCCCAGCGCTGCGCGAGTCGATGGATGTGCGTATCCACAGGAAACGCTGGTACACCAAAGGCCTGCGACATGACGACCGAAGCCGTCTTATGTCCGACGCCTGGAAAAGTCTCTAAAATTGCCATATCTGCAGGCACCACACCACCGTGATCCTCGACCAACATCCGCGAAAGTCCGGCAATCCCCTTCGATTTCATCGGTGATAAACCACAGGGGCGTATGATCTCGCGAATCTCCTCAACTGAGACCTGAACCATTGCCTCTGGGGTGCCTGCTCTGGCAAATAGTTTGGGTGTGATTTGATTGACGCGCACATCCGTACATTGTGCTGAAAGCAGCACCGCGATCAGCAAGGTATATGGATCTGTGTGATCCAGCGGAATCGGCGGATTTGGATACAATGCATCCAAGCGTTGAAGAACATAGCTGGCGCGCTCTTTTTTAGTCATAAGCAGATTAATAGAACCTTGCCGCATATCCATGCAAGGAACCAGCAGAAAAATGCCAGGCTAGTTTCACTGACGATCTGCCACTGCCTCCAGCAGTTCCGCATACAACTTAGATAGCTCTGGCATGGCCAATCCCATCGACTGTCCACGCCTTAATGGCTCGCCAAAAATGGCTTCTACTTCAACGGCACGGCCATCGAGAAAATCAATCAACGAAGATGGCTGGTACGCCCCCATCGCCTCAGTCACATCGAACTGCCCTTGCAAAAACGAATCCGTAATCACATGCCCACACAATGCAGCAGTCGCTTGAAGCTCATTCATTAAACGACGTGCCCGGCGCACGAGTTCCGAATCAGCCAAAATCAAATCTGTCGTCATCCCACCAGCCACAATCGCTAGTCCATTAAACGGCACATTCCAACAAAGCTTCCGCCACAGCGCAAAGTCCAAGACTGCTGACTGTTGACACTGGATACCAGCTTCGACGAATGCGGCAACCACGCGCATCGCAGCCTCTGGGTATCGCTCCTGCAAGGATCCAATCTCAACACGGCCAGGCAAATAATTCTCTACTACACCAGGCGCAGTGCGTGTGACGCAGACGAAACATAAACCAGCCAACACAGGATTTTCTGGAAAATGATCGGCAAAGAATTCGGCATTCCCCATCCCATTTTGCAAAGTAAGTAAAGCGGTCCGCCTCGGCTTCACTAAAGCCTGCAGACTCGACAACACATCCGAATTCACCGTGGCCTTTGCTGCAATGATCACACAGTCGACCGCGCCAATCATGGCCGCCTTCCGCTCAACACTGGCAGGTGTGACCCCATGCGTGGCAATCAGCCCACCACCCCGCGGGTCCATCATCCGCATCTGAATTCCGTCCTCGCGGAGTGCAGTGGCATCTGAACGCGCGAGCACATGCAACGCAGCACCAGACCTGGCCAACAACCCGCCATAATACAGACCCACTGCCCCTGGCCCAACTAAAGCGACACTGTTCATTCCGTTCATCAAAAATCAAATACATACAAGACGCTCTACCGGCGCCATGGGAAAATCAGATCCGCACCTTTGAATCAACAAGCATGTCGAGCTTATCAGGATAATCCAAAGTATATTGTAGCCCGCGGCTTTCCTTACGCTGTAGCGCACAATCCACTACCAATGCGGCCACTAAGATCATATTGCGCAACTCCAGTAAACTTTCATCCACTTTAAAATTCCAATAATAGTCTGTGATCTCGCGATCCAAATTTTGAATACGCGTACGGGCGCGTTCGAGGCGCTTGGTCGTACGCACGATACCGACATAGTCCCACATTGTGCGTTTTACTTCATCCCAATTATGTAGTAGCACCACGCGTTCGTCAGAGTCTTGCACATCGCCATCCACCCATTCTGGTAACTTCACGCAATGGACATCCGAACGATTCATATAGTCCATTACTGCACTCGCCCCACGGTTCGCCATTACGACTGCTTCGAGTAATGAATTACTCGCCAAGCGGTTCGCCCCATGCAGGCCAGTGCAAGCAACTTCACCACACGCATACAAACCAGGTAAAGAAGTCTCTCCACTCAAATTAGTTTTCACCCCACCACAAAGATAATGCGCAGCGGGTACTACTGGAATCATATCTTTTTCAAGAGCGATCCCCTGCTGCATGCAATAGTCGTAAATATTCGGGAAATGATCATGCAATTTCTTAACTGGAATATGCCGCGTATCCAGCCAGACATGACGTGCGCCAGATTGCTTCATTTCCGAGTCGATTGCCCGTGCCACGATATCGCGGGGAGCTAGATCTTTGCGTGAATCATAACGCTCCATAAAAGCTTCACCTGCAAGATTGCGTAAAATTCCGCCCTCACCGCGCACCGCCTCACTGATTAGGAATCGATCCGAATCACGGGAGTAAAATGCAGTCGGATGAAATTGAATAAATTCCATATTGCGCACTTCCACTCCAGCTCGATATGCCATCGCAATACCATCCCCGGTAGCAATAAAAGGATTGGTCGTATATTGGTACACTTGGCCAATACCACCGGTGGCGAGCAGCACCACATCGGACTGAAAGGTCTCCACTTTTCCAGTGTTAGTATCGAGTGCATACAAACCCAGCACACGATCCGCACCATCAAGACCACGCTTTGCAGCGGTGATTAGCTCGACAGCGAAGTGGTGTTCATAGGTATCAATCGCATCCGAGGTGGCAATGCCATGTAGCAACGCTTCTTCAATCGCCTTACCCGTCACATCTTTCACATGTAAAATTCGACGCTTCGAATGGCCACCTTCTTTACCCAGAGAGACTGAGCCATCCTTTAGCTGAGTGAATGCGACTCCCCGATACGCCAACTCCTCAATACTCGCTGCACCATCATTTAATATCTCGCGTACCGCCGCCTCATCACAGAGCCCATCGCCCGCATCCAGGGTATCAGCCACGTGCATCTCCACATCATCCGTCTGCGAAGTCACCGCTGCGATGCCACCTTGCGCGTAATTGGTATTAGACTCAGCAGAGTTTTTCTTGGTGATGATTGCCACCCGTTTGCCAGCTTCGGCAACTTTAAGTGCAAAGCTCAGGCCGGCAATCCCACTCCCAATGACGATAACATCGTAAGATTTAGACATGTAGTAATGAAGTTAGGAGGTAGGAATCAGTAGTTAGAAGCCAACAACAGGGCAAAGTAAGTCGGCAAGGGAGTAGTAGGTCGTGCAAAAGCTTCGTTCAATGACGGGTATTTGACTGCCGTTAGAGAGCGATATTGTCGATTAATCGAGTCTGATCCAGCCATGCTGCGACACACACAATATGCTGACCAGGGATGATCTCTCTGCCGGCAGGCTCCATTGTTAGGCGATCAACAATCTCCACATAAATGACGCGCACTTGCCGTGCACTTGAAAGGGTATGCGTAATCTCAGCCACCACACGGTCGACGCTACGTACGCCATCATCTTGTACCATACGCAGAGCGATCTGCAACGCCTTCGGAAGGGTCAATGCTTCATCGCGCTGTGTATTGGTGAGGTAGCGATTACGCGAGCTCGTCGCAAGGCCATCCTCACCACGCTTAGTTTCGCCGATAACGATCTGAGCCGGAATATTGAGATCCGCAACCATCTTTTGAATCACCGCACACTGCTGTGCATCTTTCTGCCCAAACACTGCGATATCAGGACGTGTTATATTAAACAGCTTTAGACACACCGTTGTCACCCCTCGGAAATGATTTGGCCGCGAAATCCCACACAACCCAGAGCCTACTTGCTCTTCACTCACATAGGTCGAATAGCCCTGCGGGTACATCTCGTCGACGCTCGGATTAAATACGATGTCCACCCCACGCTCACGGCATTTCTCTAAATCTTCCTGCAGCGATTTTGGGTAGCGGTCAAAGTCTTCATTGAGCCCAAACTGGGTAGGATTCACAAAAATCGAAACAATGACCTTGTCAGCACGCTCTTTCGCAATATCGATCAACGAAAGGTGTCCTTCATGCAGGCATCCCATTGTAGGTACCAATCCAATTAACCGACCGCTGGAGCGCAGAGCGATGGCGTGAGATTGCATTTCATTGACCGATTGAATTGTTTGCATAACAAATTTTCCACACAGATTAAGTCTGTCACATACTTTATCACAATAATAATCAAAACTTAACACACTATCTATAAGAATTTATGAGCGATTCATACATCCAAGAACTCTTTGCTGCGCGTATCGGGGGCAATCAATACGGCAAATCCACCGCCATCTACAAGTTTGAGAAGATCAAACGGGCCAAGAAAGCCGCTAAGGAGGCCAAGCCAGATGTGGACCTCATCGATATGGGCGTTGGTGAGCCCGACGAAATGGCCTTTCCAATCGTAGTCAAAGCACTGCAAGATGCAGCGGGTCAGCCAGAAAACCGCGGCTATGCTGATAACGGCGGCGACGGATTCAAAGCCGCAGCGGCGCAATACATGGCCGAAGTGTTCGGTGTGAAGGATATCGATCCAATCTCAGAAGTTGTCCACTCGATTGGCTCAAAAACAGCCCTCTCAATGATCCCTGCCTGTTTTATCAATCCAGGCGACGTCGTATTAATGACTGTTCCAGGCTACCCAGTGCTCGGTACACATGCCAAATACCTCGGCGGAGAGGTCTACAACATGCCACTCAAAGAGGAAAATGATTTCCTGCCTGAGCTCAGCGCAGTTCCAGCAGATGTCGCTGCCAAGGCCAAGATCATGGTACTCAATTACCCGAACAATCCGACCGGAGCTTCCGCAACGCTCGAATTCTTCGCCGAGGCGATCGCCTTTGCCAAGGCGAACAACTTAATCATCCTCCAAGACGCAGCCTACTCATCGCTGATCTTTGAAGGCACTCCTATCTCGATCTTCCAAGTCGAAGGCGCTAAGGACGTTGCCATCGAGCTGCACTCCCTCTCCAAGAGCTACAACATGACAGGTTGGCGCATTGGCTTCGTCGTCGGTAACCCGCTCATCGTGCAGGCATATGCTGACATGAAGGACAACTCTGACTCAGGCCAATTCCTAGCCATCCAGCAGGCAGCCTCTGTTGCTCTTGCGAATCCACAAATCACCGAAGAAATCTCGGCAAAATACTCACGCCGTATGGATTTACTAGTGGACGCGCTGAACGGGGCGGGCTTCAATGCGAAAAAGCCAAAAGGCAGCTTCTTCCTGTATGTGGCAGCGCCCAAGTCGGCAACAATCGATGGCCAAACCACCGAGTTTGAATCTGGCGAAGCTTGCAGCCAATGGCTGATCACCGAAGAATTGATCAGTACTGTGCCATGGGATGATTGCGGCAACTTCGTTCGTTTTTCAGTGACCTTCGCCGCCCCTGGTGAAGCTGCCGAAAAAGAAATCGCTGCTGAAATCGGCCAACGCCTAGCAAAATACACCTTCGCCTTCTAGGCAACCAAACACACTTTTAGTGACAAGGTCGCTCCGAGTGGAGCGGCCTTTTTCATAACGATACACCGCAGTTGCTAGCCCCCCAGATTCAGCCTGCGGCATTTAACTCAAATATGTGCAGCAGTAGTCCGCTCCGCCTTCTTTCACCTTCAGTGAAAATTTCGAATTTGCAGGTACGTTAAAGGCGGCGCCTTCACCATAAGTATTCCACTCATCCGAGCCGTCGAGCCTCACGTCCATTTCACCACCGAGCATTTCCATCAGTTCCGCAGCCTCAGTACCAAACTCGTAGTCTCCCGCTTGCATAAAACCGAGAGTCTTTTTGGAGCCATCAGCGAAAATTACCGTGCGGCTAGTGACTTGGCCACCGAAATACACATTAGCTTTTTTTACGATAGAAACATTTTCAAAATTTTCAGACATACGCATGGTCATGCCAATTACTCTGAAACTTGCAATACGGATCTTTAAAGATACATGAAAGTGTCAGAGGTGTGAATAGTCAAAGCGATCAACAATCAGCTAGCCAAGATCATCGCGGAGCAAGCATCCAACAGCGAGGAACTCACTTCGCTTCAAAACGCCCGTCAGCGCGTTTCACGATCAGGCGCTTAAGCTCTAGACTCATTAATATTCCTGAAAGCTCCGCGATCGGCTTACCTAATCGCTCCGCAATGTCATCTAGCAAGCCAAACTCTCCACCTGCAAAACAATCAAGTACTACTTGCTCTGCCTCGGAAACTTGCAATTGCGCAGTATCCTCTCCACCTAAATTCAACTGACTCTCCTCGCCGGGAAACTGTGTGCGCTGGTAGCGTAATTCTTCTAAAATATCATCCACTGAAGTCACCATAATCGCGCCGTCACGTATTAATTGATGGCAGCCGACGCTGCTGGCTTGGTCAATGCGCCCGGGCACTGCCATCAGCGTGCGTCCCTGCTCACCAGCGAAGCGTGCAGTGATCATACTGCCGCCCGAGGCGGCACTTTCCACGACCACTACCCCCTGGCAGATGCCAGCCACCACTCGATTACGCATGGGGAAGGTCTGCCGATCTGCGCGTCGACCAAAAGGGAACTCACTAACCACTGCACCGTGCGCGACTATTTTTTGATACAAATCCAAATTCTCCGGCGGATAGATGGTATCCAATCCACAGCCAAACACCGCTACAGTTTTGCCCCCGACCTCCAGTGCCCCCTCGTGTGCAGCTGTATCGATCCCACTAGCCATACCGCTAACGACACAAAACCCAAGCCGTGCCAATTCTGCGGCAATTCTTTTTGCAACACGACGACCATATAAAGTTGATCGACGGGTACCGACAATTGCGACACAAGGCCGATCGACAATGTATTCACCCTGCCAATACAAACCAATTGGTGGATCGTATATTTCGCGTAGCAATTCCGGATACTTCACATCTTCTTGGATAAAAAAGCGTGTCCCGGTGCGGCGCATGTGAGTAACCTCTTTCGCCAAATCAAACTGGTCTGGCCAATCAATCAGTGTATCAGCAACCTTTTTTCCAATTCCTTCCACTTCAAGCAATTGCGCTCTGGGCGCAGAAAGAACTGCGACGGCATCACGATTAAAGACATCCATTAAACGCCGCAGAGTCACCGGGCCAACATGCGGTAGCGCATTGAGTGCCAAAAGTGCCTGGCGTTGACTTAGCTGTGCTGGCATTTACTAACGCTAGTAAAAACCTAAATCATCACAATCTTATTTTACTTGAGAGAATCAATCGCTACTGCGCGCGCTGCAGGTCACTCAAGTCGAGCGTAACACATCCGTCATATAATCGAGCAACTGGGTGGTATGCACCGCGGTCTGACCGTGTGCACGCGCCAAGTGCTGGGCCGCTTCACCGTGCAGCACGATGCCACGAGCTATCGATGCTTGAATACTTGGATTATCTTTTGCAACCATACCACCGATTAAGCCAGCAAGCAAATCACCGCTACCGCCGCGAGATAAGACCGGACCACCGCACACATTATACCATACCTTTTCACCATCACATAGTCGCGTGTGTGTCGATTTAAGGACGGTCATCACCTCATAGCGCTGACAAAAGTCCATCAAAGTCTCGTTTGAATAATCCGGCTGATCGAGCTTCGCTACGTGCATAAATTCGCCCATGTGCGGAGTTAATATAACGGGCCCCATCGAAGACTTGCGCTTAGTTGCCAGCTCTATGGCCCTTATCCCCAAAGCGTCCGCATCAAGTATCACTGGTTGCTCAACGAGCTGAATCACTTTCTGCACCAGCATTTCAGTATTACGATCTTTACCCATACCAGGTCCCAGTAAAACTGCCGTGCATTGCTCGATTCGATCTAGAAGCAAAGGCATTGCTCGTGGACTGAGCGTACCATTGCTTGTTTCAGGCCACGGGACCCACATCGCTTCTGGCACTTGCGCAGCCAAAGTCGCCGCCACAGACTGCGGGGCAAATGCAGTTACCAATCCCACCCCGGAGCGCACTGCCGCCTGCACCGCCATTAGCAACGCTCCCGGCATAAATGCGGACCCTCCGAGTATAAATATGTGACCAAAGGAACGCTTATCAACGGAAGCTGGACGTAACGCCCGCAATGGATTTAAGATGGATTGGTGTAACACCAATTCCGATGCGTGTAATGCATGATTCGGCTCGGCATCGAAAAAACCGAGATCCATATAGCGTACACGACCACAATTTGCAATGCCCTCGAAGAGCACCTTCTTGGCAATTCCGGTAGCATAGGTAAAGTCAGCCTGAAAGCACATCTCGTCCGAGATATCACCCTTGCCACTTGGTAAATCAACTGCCGCACGCAGACCGATATGCTCGTAGCGATTGATCGCACCGAGTAAAGTCCGCATGCTCTCTCGGACGGGAGGCACAAACGACATACCTAGCAGCCCATCGATACACATCGCATAACCGTTACCTTTGGAGTCTTCGGATAATAGCGCATGGATCGCTGCTTCGTCTTGATCCTCTCCAACAAGATGAATATGCACACGGCCTTTGAGGTTATCATATGCTCGCTTCGCCAGCGGCTTCATCGACTCAGGTTCTGCAGTTAATAGTAGCGTGACACTCGCCCGAGGGAAATCGGCTAAGATCTGCGCGCATACAATCAATGCATCGGCCGCATTGTGCCCTTTACCGATCAGCGCCAGTGCACGGAATTTTTCGGGCAGTAGCTGCAACTCCTGAAAATCTAGATAAATCGCATTGGCAACACTCACACCTGCCCGTTGCACCGCAGCCCACTGTGCAGATTCATCCTGCAATATTGATGTTTCCAACTCAAGCGCCTGTCGGCAAGTCAGTACAGGGCTGGCTGAGGATAATCCTTTCATATTAAAATGCTTGGTCTGGCAATCGATAACTTTTAAACTAAAACGTAAATCATGCCGAACAAACATTTGAATGGCACGACTTTTTTATGCGTAGTATCTCATGTTCGCTCACCCATCGCGCCAACTGTTGAGCAGTTCGAATACTCAGCGACGATCTACTTAAATCTTACAATGCGACATTCGGCGTAAGATGATCGCCTACCACTGCTGCGATCACCAAATTAACAGCTGATCGGCTAGGCAATAAGATGCAACACTTCAATCAATATTGGGCAGGCCACGTATAATTAATATCCTGAGCTCATCGCATATACTGCAGAAAAAGCAGAACCACTAAAGCTCAAGTAGCCATTGAGCCTCTGATCAATATGATTAAAGCTGCAGTCAGAAGGCTGCCAACAAACAACGCGTAAACCGACAACTCTGAAACACTGGGGAGCATAGAGGGATCATACTCATCAATAAATGCGTCGGCATCTAAAAGCTTTAATCCATTTGCGCTCAATAGTTCAACCAGTGGGCTACTATCCTGATTCCCTTCAATTCTAGAGCTCGCCCCAACGATCGTATCATTCCGCTCACTAAAGTTACTTTGATCCTCATCCATCCGGTGAAGCACCTTACTATTAAAGCTTAAGTGCTGTGGGTTCTCTAGTAATTCATTAATAGATTTACATGTTTGATTCGAAATACTGATTGGCATGAACAAGCAAGTACTGATCTTTTCATAGCGATTTTCTTGGTCATGGGACAGCCAGCACATTATGCAGGGTGAGTTCCACAAAGCTGCCAAGCTTAATGGCCTATTTCCATCGCGACACATCTCGCTGTAACGATCGCCCCTCACCAACACGCCATTTTTTAAATTAGAGTGAATAGTCGGGTCGCCATAAATGCGTACATGATTTGTATCGGCCTTACTATTGAAGAAGCCACCTTTCATCAACAAAGTCTCTCCGACAAACGCGCCCTCGGCCGTCGCCAGTGAACTAAAACTAAAAATATGAATGATTAAGACTAGCTTTAAAATAGGGTTCATACCTTATTTTTTACTGCTTTTTTAGTTCTTATCAAGCAAAAAAATGTACACTCGATAAGCGAGCCACTTTAATCACCGTATTTTTAGAAGTATTATAGCACGCGACTCAGCGTTTTTATAATCCCTAATTGGGCCAGCCCATTAGCTAAGATCTCAAGGCATTTTCTAGTCAATTCGGCCAAAGCGGCAGCTACTCACTGTCATGACTAATCATGCAAAACATTTTCGAATAAAAGCACTCGAAACAACTGAACAAACAAGCTTCTAAATTAGAAAAGCCTTCATTTCACGCACTGCTTGCTCAATGCCAACAAACAGAGCACGGCTGACGATCGTATGGCCGATATTTAGCTCATGAAGATGCGGAATCGTAATGACCTCTTCGATGTTTAAATAGTTAATGCCGTGCCCAGCATTGACCACTAAGCCTAAGCGATGCGCTTGAATCGCACCATCTCTTAATACTTGTAGTTCTGCGGCACGGCCATCGCCGTAGTATGCATTCGCATAAGCGCCGGTGTGTAACTCAATCCACGGGCTCTGCAGCTCCGCAGCAGCTTCAATTTGCGCAACATCAGGATCAATAAACAAACTGGTAATAATGCCAGCCTCAGTCATGGCTGTGACAACATCGGCGACGCGCGCCTTCTGCCCGACTACATCCAAGCCTCCCTCGGTGGTTACCTCCTCGCGACTCTCGGGCACGAGGCAAACCGAGTGTGGCTTCAATTCTAGCGCCAGAGCAACAATCTCATCCGAACATCCCATTTCGAAATTGAGTCGTGTATTAATCTGCTCATGTGCGCGGCGAATATCAGAATCCTGCACATGGCGACGATCCTCTCTCAGATGCATGGTAATACCATCTGCTCCAGCCTGCTCGCAGAGTAGCGCAAAAGCGACTGGATCTGGCTCAACCTCATTGCCATGATCCATGGCATGCTCACGAAAGCGCGCCTGACGCACTGTCGCGCAGTGATCAACATTGACACCAAGTAGGATTTTAGAAGCAGGATACGTCATACACATTAGCACTGTCAGATTTAGCGATTTTGTCGACCCGGATTTACAATTTGCCTGACCCACATTCAAAGCACTCGTAGCCAGTCTCAGCAATTCGCGTTCGGTACTGGCGGCGCCTACCTTTTTGTTAGGCTGACGGCTTCCAGTCGATCAATGTAACTTGCGGGTAGCGATTATTGCGCCAGTAGTTCCACGAGAAGCGCAACGCCATATCAATTGACTGGCCAACTACTGGTACCTCGGCCATGCGCCAAGCGATCCCAGCCACTCCGCTACGCGCGCGTTGCACCGCAGGTAAACGAAAACGAAAGTTTCCCTCACCAAATGCGTTTGGCGCTTCGGTTAACGCAACGCCGCGAATTCCGAAAACTGGCTCGGCATTACCTTGCCCAAATGGGTGCAAGCGATCCAACTCCTCCAATAAACCTTTCTCCAAATCTTCAAGCTCCAACCACGTAGATAATTTCAACGATGGCTCGGGGAGCCCCTCAGGATGAAGCTCTCTTAAGCTCTCAATATAGCGCTCAGTAAATGCTTTAACATTAGTCGCTTGCAGGGACACACCGGCCGCCATTGGATGTCCGCCCCAATGGCCCAGCAAGTCGGTGCAGCGCTGAAAAACCTCGACTAAATTAACCGTCGCAACACTGCGCCCAGAGCCATGCGCTTCATCGCCATCGCAACCTAATATTACACAAGGTTTGTGAAAATGACGACTTACACGACTCGCAACAATCCCCACGACTCCAGGATGCCAGCCTTTGTCGAACAGCACAATGCCTGGTGAATCTGCAAACTCTGCATCGGCGCGGCGCTCGGCCTCACTTGCAATGCCACGCTCGATCGCTTGCCGCTCTCGATTCATCCCATCAAGCTCGAGTGCCATCTGTTTACTCCGCGTCATATCGTCGCTAAGTAACAGCTTCATCGGCAGCGCCGCATCGCCGAGACGACCACTCGCGTTAATACGCGGCGCAAGTTTAAACGAAATATCTGAAGCCGCCATCTCTTGATTTGCATCCATGCCGCTCACTTCTGCCAAAGCACGAATGCCGATACGACCATTGGCGCGCAAATGCCGCAAACCAAACCAGGAAAGAATCCGATTCTCACCATGCAGCGGCACTAAATCGGCAATCGTACCCATCGCAACGAGATCGAGATAGTCTTTCAGCTGAACCCCATCAACACGAGGATCTTCAGCCTCGCGACGACTTTTTAGCAACCCATGCAAGAGCTTAAACACCAAGCCTGCGGTGCAAAGATCACGCCACGGCGCATCTGCACCGTCATTCACATGCGGATTCACAAAAATGCAGCCTTCTGGTGCTGCGGTCTTGGTCTGGTGGTGATCGATCACCACCACATCACAGCCGAGCTCACGTAGATATGCGATTGGCTCGTGCGCATTGGTGCCGCAATCCAACGCGATAAAGAGATCAGGCACATCACCCGCAAAGACCCGGTTGATCGCATCATGACTGAGGCCATATCCTTCATCCAGACGCAAGGGCACGCAGTAACGCGGATCCAAGCCCAATGTGCGTAACATACTTACCAGCTGCACCGTGCTGGTCACTCCATCGACATCATAATCGCCGAAGACAACGACTGACTCATGTGCCTCAATCGCTTGCTCGATCCGCGTCACCGCGGCTCGCAGGTTAGTCAGTTCAAATGGGTTATCTAACATCGCTAGGCGCGGACGCAAAAACTCTTCCGCTTCTTCGACTGAGCCAAGATCACGCTGGGCCAACAACTGCCCGAGTACTCGAGACACACCCAGACCTGCACTCAAATCAGCAGCGCACTTTTCATCGGTCTCAGTGGTCGTCCAAAGCATTACTAGTAGGGTATTGTTGTTAGAAGTTATTAAGGTCGCAGGTATAATTAGCGACACCAATCGATTGTTCAAAACAAAGAATGGTGAATCGTTAAGACTCACCATTCTTGTTTTAAAAATCTGCTGTAATCGAAGTTAGGCTTCGCTTTCCCAATCGTAGCGTTTCGGCGTGAGTTGGTGCTCTTCAACATGACGGCGATCGCCCTTGTGCCACCAGTAGAAAACCGGGCTGGCAATAAATATCGAAGAAAACGTACCTGTCAGGATGCCAATGATAAAGATAAAGGAGAAATCAGTAATCACTCCGGCACCAAAGATGTAAAGTGAGAGTGCCGCGAGTAAGGTGGTGATACTGGTCAGCAAGGTACGCGAGAACACCCGACTGAGCGCAAGATTGATGATCGAGCGCAAATCTGTGCCGGGGTTCAACTCCAGTTCTTCACGGATACGGTCAAACGCAACAATGGTATCATTGATCGAATAACCGACAATCATCAAGATCGCAGCCAACATCGGAGCAGTGAATTGACCACTCACAAAGATATCAAGTTCGCCACAAATGACGAAGATGCCAATCGTCATTAACACATCGTGCACCGTAGCGATTACCGCACCGATTCCGTAGCCCACTTCGAAGCGAAACGCAACATAGAGTAGGATGCCGCCTAATGCGCAAAGCACAGAAGACAGTGCATTCCACTGGATACTCTTCGAAACAGATGCGCCGATCTGCGTGATTCCTGCTTCGCGCAAGTTCGCATCAGGAAATGCCGCTTGCAGTTGCTCGAGCACAGGCCGTGCTTCGTCAAAGGGTGTTTGCAACTTCAACACTTCGATATTTTGACCAATCAGACTTTGGTAGATTGGAGTGACATCGCCGAGATCTTGATCGACTACGACTTGCATGATCTGGTCAGTATCGAGGCGCTGATCATAATCGACGGTCATCTCATCACCGCCGGTGAAATCCTTACCCAATATATTGTCGTGATGCACCACTACACTGATGACACCAACGAGCACGATCAGCCACGATAAGATAAATGCAGGCTTACGGAACTTAAAGAAATCAAGCTTCTTAGATGGAAAGATGTCCAAACCCAAGACTTTACGCAGACCAATGCGATGCACCAGAAAGTCGACCAAGAATCGGGTGACCACAAGCGCACAGAAGATCGATGCGCAAATACCGATTGCCAGCGTGATACCAAAGCCCTTTACAGGCCCAGTCCCGAGCCAAATTAGTATAGATGCCGTGATCAGAGTCGTCACATTGGCGTCCACAATCGTCGAAGTCACCTTACTGAATGCTCCAGCAGTCGCATTCTTGATGCTCTTACCAGACTTAAGCTCCTCACGAATACGCTCAAAAATTAGAATATTGGCATCCACGCCCATACCCAGTGTCAGAATCAATGCAGCCACACCAGGCAGTGTCAGTGTCGCGCCGAGACTCGCCAATACACCGAGCACAATGATAATATTCACTATCGAGGAAATGATGGCGACCAAACCTCCAGCAAAATAATAGATCAGCATAAAGCCGATCACGAGGCCTGCGCCCCACTGAGCCGCACTAATGGAGCTTGCACGTGCACCTTCAGCTAAAGTCGGCTGCACTTCATACATTTGGTCGACACGCAACTCGACCGCGAGCGGGTTGTTCAACACGTTGGCGAGGTCAAACGCTTCACGCTGTGAATATGAACCGGTAATCTGCGCGCGCTTGGCGAGCACACCATTCACGGTTGGTGCGGAGTAAAGCTTGCCGTCGAGCACGATCGCCAGTGGCTTGCCAATCATCTTTTCAGTAACCGCCGCGAGGATGTCTGCGCCTTCGCTAGTCATCTCCAAATTGACCTGAAAACCTCCAGTCTGCGTTTGCGACATGTAGGCATCATCGACAATCTCGCCCGTGGCTTCAGGGATCAGCTTCACAAACATACGACGCTCGATCACCTCGCCGGTCTGACGGTCTTCACTCTCCTCAGCAAGGACCTCATAGCCGACGGGGTATTTCTTGATCGGAGTCGTGTCTGGATAAAGTGTCTCATGCACGGCGCGGAACTCTAGACGAGCGGGCTTCTTCAAATCGTCAAGTACCTCAGGATTATCCTTGGTCGACAGGCCAGCGATCTGAATCTCAATGGCATCATCCCCCACTGGACGAATAATTGGCTCAGCGACACCGTGACCGTCAAGGCGACTTCCCATGATTTCGATCGCGTCCTTAAGCTGCTCAGCTTGCTCAAATTTACTGCCAGGCGCATCCTCCGCGATTTTCAATGTCACACCGACGCCTCCCTTTAAGTCCAGGCCAAGACGTAGATTGCTCTGCGCGGTCTTGAGAATGTGCTTGAGTAGAATATCGTTACGCTTGTTTTGATTCGCAATGTCTCGCAAATTCACCTCTGGGAAAAATAGCGCAAAATCGATATTTTCTTCCGCACCCAGCTCGCGTAGAGCAAGGAAAAGTGTCTTTGATTGCTTGGAATCGACTCGCGCTTGAGCGCGCTCCATGATCACACCAAAGTCTGCTGTCTCAGCGGTGGCTTGCGCCACGATGTAGTCCTCAAAAGGACGATCCTTAAGCGGAGAAATCTCAGCGACGCACCAAAAAAGGATAACTGCCGTGAGTGCGAATTTGAAAAATATATTTCCAGACATAAGCTATATGAATATGGATAAAGACTAGGCTAATCTACAATAGTTGCTTCGACCTTGCTGGAGACAAAGCCCTTGGCGAGATCGATTCGAGTATTATCGGCGATCTCGACGACAAAACGATCGTCTTTCACCCGGGTGATTGTTCCGAAAATGCCACCAGTAGTGACGATTTCGTCGCCCTTTTTAAGCTCAGAGAGCATCTTGTCATGGGCTTTCTGGCGCTTGCGCTGTGGCGCAATAATCAGAAACCACATACCGAGAAACAAAAGAATGATCGGTAAAAACTGACTCAGACCACCACTAGGTGCGGCGGCTTGAGCTACAGGAAGAAGAGGCGAAAGTTCTGGAAATGTCATAAAGCTTAGATTGTTGAAAAACCGCTGAAGCAAAGGGTGTCCCGCCTAAATGGCAAGGATGTATTCGGCCAGCCGTGATTTCCGAAATACTTCGCACCTCACAGGGAGCTAAGCACTTTATACCACGCTTAACACGAGGCTCGCGGAAAATAGAATTCCATATGCGGCTACCACCTTCGCAGAGCCCTTCAACGCCTCTAAATAATCCACCGGACTCTCCGCATGTCGTAATCGGCCCCCCAGTACCCATGCATAGCTAATCGGAAGGAGCGTCATTAAGACCCATGGACCATAGCCTATTGCCCAGAAACTCATCACTATTGCACCTGCCAACAGCACGGAAGCGTAATACTGCACTCGCGCGAAGCGTCTCCCAAAGATTACAACCAGTGTACGCTTACACGCTGCACGGTCCTCACTAAGATCTCGGTAATTATTGACCACCAATATGTTATTTACCAACAGGCCGCAGCCGAGGCCCAATAGTAAGACATCCCGCGTGATCGTGCCCACCTGGACATAGTAAGTGCAGCCGACTGCCACGAAGCCGAAAAAAAGCACCACAAACACGTCACCCAAGCCGTTATAGGCTAAAGGATACGGCCCACCAGTGTAGCACCACGCACAAATTACCGACGCAATGCCAACCGCTAATAACCACCAGCCACCGAATGGGATCAACATCAAGCCCACGCAAAAACCGGCGGACAAGACTGCGATTGTCACGCGCTTCATCGTTGCAGGTGGGATCAAGCCTGCCGCCACTGCGCGCTGCGGCCCCAACCGAGCAGCTGTATCGGTGCCCTTGATCCCGTCCAAATAATCATTCGCAAAATTAGTCCCAACCTGAATTAAGAGTGCAAACACAGCACAAATAGTCGCCGCGCACCAATCGGAGCTGTTGTGCGCATGTGCGAGACTCGTCGCCAGCATCACTGGCACCACTGCAGCAGGCAGTGTCTTTGGGCGCATTGCTTCGAGCCATATATTGAATGAGGACATATTTGTTAAACTGCCACACGACACGGAAGCGTCGCATGACTTATAGCTTAATTAACAAAAACGACATTTCCGCAAGTCAAACAGGGCGAACCTCGCGCTCAATCCCAAGTCGGCATATCAATCCGAAGTCGCTTTCGGCCGCGGAAGTAATGTAAGTCTTTAAAGCCTTTATCGCGGAGCATCGGCTGGATCGTTTCAAAAAATTGCCCGACGGAATGTGGTCGGTGCGAGTCGGAACCAATGGTGAGCTTGACGCCCATTTCACTGGCCCAATCGAGAATCAACGGATCAGGGTGCACTTCAAAATCACCCTTGGTTAATCCGCTGGTGTTGACCTCCATACAAACATCTTCGTCAACCACAGCCTGCAGAAAATCACGAATCACTGCTTCGTGCTCGGCTGGGTTGAACTCATTGACGACACCGTAGGTACGAATCACATCGGGATGCGACATACTATCGTAGCGCCCAGACTGGGCACCATCTTTGAGATGGCGGAAGTAACTATCGACCCGCATGTAGTCGTCTTTTATCTTGTTCTCCTTCAGCCAAATCAAATAGCTCTGACACTGCGCATGCAGTGATCCGAGAACAAAGTCCCACTCATACTCTGCGAGAATTTCATCCATTGGCTCGAGCCGCGCCTCATCGGGATACACCTCCGCCTCAATCCCACAAAGCACTTCGACTCCTAAAGGCTTGGCTTGCGCTGCAGTCTCGTGCACCAGCTGACGATAGTGGTCCAATTGATCGCGGCGCATCCGAATACCCACTTGCCCAAATGCCTCCCACTCCATTGGGATGTGGCAGGTAAACGTCATCACATCGATCTCCTGCTCCACCGCTGCCGTCGCATACTCTATGGGCGCACCAATTGCGTGGCCACACAGTACGGTGTGCATATGTGAGTCGACGCGCATTCCGAAAAGAGCAAGAAGGTCAAAAATATTAAGGTATGAAGGAGCACCGCCTACGGGGCCAAGCGCTCAGGAGTCCACCGCCCAGCAGCATCGAGTCGATACATGAAGCGATCATGTAAGCGCCCGCTACCACCTTGCCAAAATTCGAATGTCTCTGGCACGATTCGATAGCCACCCCAATGATCGGGCAACGGTACTTCTCCATTGGCAAATTTACGCTTCATCTGGTCGAGCTTGGCTTCCAGAATTTGACGCGAAGTAATCACCTGACTCTGCGGTGAACTCCACGCGCCGAGCCGACTGGCCAACGGCCTAGAGATAAAATACTTTAGTGCTTCGACTTTAGAGACACGCTCGACTCGCCCCGTCACATTGACCTGGCGCTGCAGCGGCAGCCAGAGGAAATTCGCCGCAACTTTTGGATTGGCCTCCAGCTCCGACGCCTTGCGGCTTTCATAATTTGTGTAAAAGACCAAACCTTTACTAGAGAATGCCTTAAGCAGCACGACACGCGTAGACGGTTGCCCATCGGCACTCACCGAAGCCAAGCACATCGCATTCGGCTCCTGCACGTCACACTCCTCAGCCTGCTGAAACCATTGCTCAAATTGGGCAAAAGGGTCGGCAGACAAGTCGGTCGCACGCAACGCATGCTTCGTATAATCTTCGCGAAGGTCTGATATGTGGTCCATAGGGGATAAATTGCCAGTTGTTTATTATTCGTTGTTTGGGATGTAACACCACTAACAAGATTCAGCAACTTTCAACCAACAACTTTCAACAACCAACTACAGCTCAGCCAAATAACGTTCCGCCTCAATCGCAGCTTGGCATCCCATACCTGCGGCAGTGATCGCTTGGCGATACACATGGTCAACACAGTCACCTGCCGCAAAGAAACCTTCGTACTTCGTCTTCACTTGGCTGCCTGCAGAAGGTACAATGTAGCCATCGCCGTCGCGCTCCAGCACCCCTTCGACGAAATCGGTATTCGGAATGTGGCCAATTGCGATAAACGCTCCTTTACAAGGAATCTCACGTTCTTCACCAGTGTTGGCATCCTTGACACGAATGCCGCGGGTAAAGCCCTTTTCGTCGGCAAGAATCTCTTGCGGCAACGAGTTCCAAGCCATCTCGATCTTAGGATGTGAGGTCGCGCGATCGGCCATGATTTGCGACGCACGCAATGAATCGCGACGGTGAATCAGTGTTACCTTCGAAGCAAAGCGGGTCAGGAACAGTGCTTCCTCGGCTGCGGAATCACCACCACCTACGACGACGACCTCCATATCACGGTAGAATGCACCATCACAGGTCGCACACGTAGTCACCCCTTTGCCTCCAAACATTTCCTGTTCGCCTGGCACGCCCGTTAAGCGCGGGCGGGCACCAGTCGCAACAATCACTGTCTTTGCCTCATACACTTTTTCGCCTGCGTAGAGCTTCTTCACCGCACCATCCACTTCGATCTTATCGACCTTGGCATGCTCATAACGGGCTCCGAACTTGGCCGCCTGCTTACGTAGATTATCCATCATCGTATACCCATCGATGCCCTCAGGAAAGCCAGGGAAATTTTCCACTTCCGAGGTGGTCGTTAGCTGTCCACCAGGCTGCGTACCTTCCAACACCAAGGGATTCAGCTGAGCACGTCCCGTATAAATAGCTGCAGTGAGTCCGGCACAACCGGTTCCAAGGATAATGACATCTTCCATAGTAATTTGATATAAAGTAATAATTTGTTGCTTCGAGAATCTAGTGACGATGGTGCCGCCGGTCTTATTCTCAAGAACTTTCGGAAAGGAAACATGGTTGCCCTCCACGGCGCTGCGTAATGTCATGCCCTGTCGCAAACAAATACTACTTTCAGCCTTTCAGAATCTCAATTTTTCAGCATTTTCCAATCTATGCAATTGATCGACAGCCACTGCCACCTACTAGGCTTTAAGGATAAGGGCGAACTTGAGCCCGTGCTCGCACGTGCTGTAGAAGCTGGCGTGCAGCGCTTCATCACAGTCGGCACATCGCCCAGAGATTGGGTGCCCTACCGCGAAATGCACGCCGCCTACCGAGGCCAAATCGACTATACCGTTGGCCTTCACCCCTGCTACGTCGATGCCGAGTGGAACGATGCCGCCAGTCAAATCTCCACCTTTTTCATGCCCCCCAACGGACCCGTCGCACTTGGCGAGATTGGCTTGGACTACTTTCACCTGCCAAAAGATACACTGCAGGCAGGCGAGGTCATGATCTATCAAGAAGATGCCTTTCGCCAGCAACTCATGCTTGCCTGCGAATTAGACTGCCCAGTCATTATTCACAGCCGTGATGCCTTTGATGATACGGTCCGCATGATCGACGAGTCCAACATCAACTGGAGCCGCATCGTTTTTCATTGCTTTACCTACGGCCCCACAGAAATCACACAGATTAACCAACGCGGTGGCCGCGCCTCCTTTACCGGAGTGGTAACCTACAAAAATGCTCCCGACATTCGCGAAGCACTTCGCACCCAAGGTACTGAGTGCCTCATGTTGGAAACGGACTGCCCCTACCTCTCCCCCGAACCACATCGTGGCAAGCCCAACGAACCGGCCTACCTCGCCGCCATCGCGCAACGCTGTGCCGAAGCTCTGGCAATCACCCCTGAGGAACTCGCTGCCCACACCACTGCCAACACCCAGGCATTCTTCAACTTAAGCTAACATGCGCTGGATCGTTCGCATACTCGTCTCACTGGTCATAATAGGATTAACCATCCTCGCTGTGCTGCCGCATACCGAAACAATCCGTCAAGAGCGGCAGCACCTTTGCCAAACATGGCAGCTGGTACGCGCCGCCGCACCGACGGTTACCACCGAAGCCGCCGAGCCGGAACTACCAGACATGAGCATCGCCCGCGACCGCACAGTTTTAAAACCCAGCGCTCGATCACTCGAAACAGTGCCAAGCGCAAACGGCGACCCCTTCCTCGCCGAAGCCCGCCGCCGCGCATCTGACGATCCCGAGGAAGCCATGCATTGGCTCCAAGTTCAGTCACTCAGCGGAGATACCCTTCGCGGCATGCTTGAAATCGTCGCAGTGTGGGCCGCCGAAGATTCCGAATCGGCGCTTCTTTGGCTAGAGTCCAACGCTCAGGGACTGGCTCGTCACGCGACGATCCAAAGCGGGATCGAATTGTGGGCACAGCAAGCGCCCAATACAGCAGCGGCATGGATCGAAGGTATGGCTAACGACGGCAGTAAAGTCACCGCTGCCAAAACTTTAGCCACACACTGGGTCGCAGAAAGCACTACAGAAGCAAGCCAATGGGTTGAACAACTCCCCAACGGCAGCCTACGTGATGAAACCTCAGCTGCCCTAGTCCAGTCATGGATGGCAATCGACCCCGAAGCTGCAGCGATCTGGGCACTCACTCAAGCAGAGTTCCACGGCAACAAGAGCCTACTGAATCTAAGTATCAAGCACTACGTACAGGCATCTCCCGTAGGCGCAGAGGCATTTGTACGTAGCCTCAACGATGGATACTTAGCTGACGAAACCATCGAAACCTTCGTTCGCACACTCGCAGAGACTGACCCGACTCAAGCAATGGACTGGCAAACTAGTCTCGGCCAAAGTGACCAGATTTATAACCCCGAAAGCCCTACCGTCATCATGGCAGAATGGAGCCGCACCGACTCTGTCGCCGCATCTACATGGTTAAACGACACTCCCAGCGGGCCTCTACGCGATGCAGCTATCGTCGGCTTTACCAACACCATGCTCAACTTTGACCCCGAAGCCGCCGCTGCGTGGAGCAATACGATCTCTGCACCTGAGCAACGCTTCGAACAACTCAACCGATCCATTTTAAATTGGGCACAGAGCCAACCAAATGAAGCACTCCAATGGATCCAAGAAGCCGACCTCGAGCCTGACGTACGGAACGCCTTAGCCAGTCAAATCGGCGCAGATTGAGACGCATACATTCACCACTGATCTCAGCTCTCAAGTCTCTCCGATCTCAGCTCTCAGCCAACCGCTACTCGACGAACTTCAATTCGCCTCGATAGATAAGATGCGCTAAACCCTCGCCAGTCACATAAGTATCAAAGCCTTCCGTTTTGAGTACACGCGTACCGTCTACTTCGCCCATGGTCTCCTTCATTTGATAATCCTTAGTACGCTGTAAATTTGAGGAGAACCACACTAATCCGCCCTCATGCTGCACTGCCCAATAATTTTCAACGGCCTCCCCGGTCGATACCTCCGATATAAACTGAGCGTCTCTCGCGACGGTTTTTGAGCGTGAACTGGTGATCTTTTCGGCGCGCTGCATCACCGAGACTCCATGCAATACACCTGCTTTCCACCAGTATTGCTGTTCCACAGGAAACGTTTCTGAATACCCAGATACGGTTGAATGCACGGTAAAATGGCCCACCCAGCGTCCTTCGTATTGCCGTAGATAGTCCTCTGAAGCCTGCATTGCAGGAGCCAAGCAAGACAACATGCTTAATACCCACCAGACATAACTTCGTAGTACCATTACTCTGAAATGAGTACTCAAGCCCTAGCGTGCAATTCATTTTCGACATGCTTTCATACATTGATTTGCTTTGCGACTTGGCGAAACAGGCTCGATCGCACTTAATACTCCCATGATTTACGATTCTGAAAAACTTCTTCTCCTCGTCGGCCCCTGCTCGCTCGAAGGTATTGAGACCTGCCGACCAGTCGCAGATTGCCTCGCTGCGCTGCAGCAAAAGCACTCAGAGTTGAACATTCTCTTTAAAGGCTCCTTCGACAAAGCAAACCGCACCTCCATCCGCAGCGACCGCGGCACCGGGCTCGACAAAGGCATGGAAATTTTTCAACGGATCAAAACTGAATATGGCTTTAAAACCATCACCGACATCCACACACCTGACCAATGCGCGACCGTCGGCGCGGTCGTCGATGCGATGCAAATACCAGCATTCTTGTGCCGCCAAACCGACCTTCTCGTCGCAGCCGCGCAAACAGATTGCGCGATCAACGTCAAAAAAGGCCAATTTCTATCGCCCTACGAGATGTCCTTCGTGACCAATAAACTCGAAGAAGCTGGCGCCAGCGAGATATGGCAAACCGACCGTGGTACCACCTTCGGCTATCAAAACCTCGTGGTAGATATGCGCAGCTTCAGTATCATGGCCGAAAACGGTCACCCGACGATCATCGATGCGACACACAGTGTGCAGCTACCTGGCGCGGCCGGCGGCATCAGCGGCGGTCAACGCGAGTTTGTACCACCCCTTGCCCGTGCCGCACTTGCCGCGGGTGCCAATGGCGTCTTTCTCGAAACACACCCTAATCCAGAACAAGCGATTTCCGACGCTGCCAGCCAAGTGCCGCTTAACGAGCTGCCCGAGCTCATTGAAAGCCTGCTACGCGTCTGGCAAGCAGTTAGATAGTTGGTAGAGAGTTGTTAGTTGCAAGTTGTTAGTTGCAGGTTGAGAGTTGCAAGTTGTTAGTTGTTAGCTCCCCATCTAGCACAATCAACAACAAGCAACTAACAACGGACAACTCTCAACCAGCAACCAACAACCAGCAACAGCATGCGCATCACAGGCGGCAAAGCTCGCGGCATTCAAATCAAAGCGCCCAAAGGCGATACCACACGTCCCGCGACGGATCGGATGCGCGAAGCGATCTTTTCCAGCCTCGGTAGCTGCGTCGCAGGCAGCTGTGTCGCGGACCTCTTCGCAGGCACTGGCGCCTACGGGCTCGAAGCTCTCAGCCGAGGCGCGCGCCACGCCACTTTTTACGAAATCGACCGCAAGGCGCTGGCCTGCCTAACGCACAACCAGCAAGCCGTGCTCAAATGCTGCGAACTTGCTCCGTCTGCAGCACAGACGATCACTCGTGACCTCTACGCACAACCCGCCGGCGGCGAACGTGCCGAGCTTATTTTTATTGATCCCCCTTACGATGCGATCGAAGCCAACCTGTCGCGCATTTTTGCCAAAGCCGCGGCACTCGCTACTGCCGATGCCCGTGTGATTCTTGAACTTCCCGGCAACCTCAACCCCGAGATCGAGGGTTGGCATCTGACTCGCCGATTCGGTAAGCCCAAGCGCGACACTCCGAATGCTGCGATCTTTGAACGCAATATCGGACAGTCGCATCCCTAGCAACTACCCAAAATCATCGCAGCACCCTTCACGGCCCATCATGCTCAATGCCTCTCTAATGTACTGTTTACAAATTACCCGCGTCGTTGCATGTAGCCTATTATCGATACTCACAGGGCTGAGCGCCCAGCAAGGCACTTGGGCACAGCTTCAGAGTGACGTCGCGGTCGACCCCGCAGTCACTTTTGGAGCATTGGAAAATGGCATGCGCTATGCCATCCTCCCCAATGCAGAGCCTCCGGGTCGGGTCTCACTGCGCCTACACGTCAACGCGGGCTCGCTGAGTGAGGCCGAAGACCAACGCGGCCTCGCTCATTTTCTCGAGCACATGGTCTTTAACGGCAGTCAGCACTTCCCCGATGCCAGTGCACTGATCCCAAAAATGCAACGCCTAGGCATCGCATTCGGCGCACATGCCAATGCATACACGTCTTTTGATGAGACGGTCTATATGCTCGACCTCCCCAATACCGAAACGGGCACGCTGGACCTCACATTTACTGTGCTGCGTGACTTCGCTGATGGCGCGCTACTGGAAGTCCAAGAAATTGAGAATGAGCGCGGCATTGTCATCGCTGAAATGCAATCGCGTGATTCGGTGCAAATGCGCCTACTTGAGCAACGACTCAACTTTCTCATGCCCAACTTTCTGGCAAGTCAACGCCTTCCTATCGGGCTCGAGTCTGTCATTAAAACTGCACCCCGCGAGCGCTTTGCTGCGTATTACTCAAACAACTACACCGCGGCAAACATCAGCGTTGTGATCGTCGGTGATGTCGACCCAACCGAGTATCTCGCACGCATCAAAAACACCTTCGACTCGCTACCGGCCAAGCCGGCTCCCAGGGCACTCAATCTCGGCACCCTGCCCAGTGATTACGGCCTGCGTGTCGGCGTCTTTGCAGATCAAGAAGTCAGTAGCGATGCGCTCTCTCTTTCCACTCTGAAACCTTATCAATTTGAGTCAGACACTGTCGAAACGCGCCTCAAATATTTACCACTGCAAGTTGCCAACGCGATACTCACACGGCGGCTAGAAATCCTAGCCAAAGCCGACGGCTCGCCAATTAAAGATGGCTCCGCCGGTATCAGCCACTGGCTCGACGCGATCGAGAGCGACAACATTAGCGTCAGTCCCGTAGCAGGTAAATGGCCTGCCGCTGTCGCCGTCATGGAGCAAGCGCTACGACGCGCGCTCGAGTTCGGCTTCACTCAAGCTGAGATCGACGAAATAACAGCTAATAGGCTCAACGTAGCAGAAGAAGGTGCCAAGCGTGCAGCCACTCGCGAATCAACCGCTCTTGCCTCTGGCCTGCTTAGTAGCATCAACGGCCATTACGTCTTTAGCCACCCTGAAGAAAATCTGCGCATCGAACGCATCGGGCTTGCCAGCCTCACCCCCGAAGATTGCCACCAAGCACTGCAAACCGCATGGGCAAACAACGACCTAAATCTAGTCCTGACCACTCAGACGGAGGCAGACGACACTAAGCAACAACTACAGAAGTACTATCGAGCCAGTCAAGCCGTGGTCGTCGTGCCACCACTAGAGTCTGAGACACAAGCGTTTGCCTACACCGACTTTGGTACCGCTGGCTGCATCCATCAACAGACTCAGGTTAAAGATCTCGATTTTATCCAACTTGAGCTATGCAACCATGTGCACGTCAATCTGAAGCAAACTGATTTTAAACAAAACTCGATCCTGCTCACTGCTCGGTTTGGCAACGGCACGCTCACACAGCCACAGGACAAACCTGGCTTATCCAGGATTGCCTCAGCGCTCCTCAACGGCGGCGGACTCGGCGCGCATAGCAACGATGAGCAGCGCCGCATCTTGGCAGGGCGCAACGTGGGCTATAGTTTCGGCATTGCTGAAGATGCCTTTACTTTCTCCGGCAACACCACGCCCGATGACCTCGAGCTACAACTCCAACTCATGTGCGCCGGCTTAACCGACCCTGGTTACCGCGACGAAGCCCTGCGCCAGTTCCAGAAGCAAATACCCGCGCTCGCTGCGCAACTGCAATATACCCTTGGGGGCGCCACTGCCGAAATGCAGGAATGGCTCCATGGCAATGACGGTCGGTTCGCCAAACCAGATCCTGATCGGCTCATGACCTACACTGCTCAAGATGTGCGAGCGTGGATCACAGACGAAATGCGCACTGCCTACCTCGAGCTCAGCCTCGTCGGTGACTTTAATCCAGACACTGCGCTACCGCTCATACTCAAGACCTTTGGCGCCCTACCCAAGCGCGCCACCGCCCCGCCTGAGTTGACTGACGAGCGCCACATTCCACCGCCGACTCTACCTGCCGACAAGATCTTCCACTACGAAAGCAAAATCGACAAAGCCGCGGCCCTCGTGAGCTGGCAGGCGTCACCTGTCAAAGAAGACATACGCGAATCTCGTCGCATGCATGTGCTCGCCTCCGTGCTCAACGATCGCTTACGTACAAAACTGCGTGAAGAACTCGGCTCAACCTACAGCCCTAATGCACGATTCAGCGCCAGCCGTGTTTTTAACTCCGCATATTTAACCACTTCCTCCATTGCTAACAGCGCTGAGACTGCGGTGCTACAAGAGCACATGCAAGCAATCGCAAACGACATCGCGAAAGACGGCGCCACACAAGACGAGCTCGACCGTGCGCTCAAACCCATCCTCGGCAGTCTCGAGATGCACTGGCGCGACAACAGTCATTGGCTCAATACCGTTCTTTCCCAAAGCCAAGCCAAGCCCTACACTCTTGAATGGGCTCGCCAGCGCGACGCCGATTACGCTTCAATTACCTTGGATGCCATCAACACACTCGCCAAACAGACGCTGACCGAAAATGCCGCCCGCATCACACTCAGCCCCAAGCTTAACGAGTAAGAAGAAACTCAGCTCTCAAGTCTCAGCCCTCAAAGTCCACGCCTGGCGTGCCATAAGTCGGTGCAAACTGTATCAAACTGAACACCGCAATCATCAGCACTACAATTTGATTTTGCGGATAAGCAGCGCCAATCAAAAACAATTCAAACAAGATCGGCGCCTCAGACAGCGCGAGGCCGATGATCAACGCGATCAGCATCTGCCGCTGCTGCTTCAGCCTCGGAATGACCAACCAACGTACCCCCATCGCCAATATTACCGGGGCCACACAGAGCACCCAGAGCCAACTCGCCATCGGCTCTGCTGCGTTTCCCCCAGAAGGAAAGCCATCGCCAAGCACAAAGTGATACGCAAAGGCCATCTGTAAAAAGACGAACCAAATAATCCACATAACGATCGCTGGTTGTTTCTGCATCCTACTGAACCTGTCGATTAGGAATACCCAAGGCAACCTCAGTTCATAAAAAAACCGCAGGCTCCGAAAAGAGGTGCGGTATTAAAATAGCAACCTTGGCTGTTACTGTGCGAGGATCTCTTTGATGTGTGCCACGTATGCTTCAGGACCACCACGTTGATAGCCGGTCTTTTCAATTAACTCCCCATCAGCAGACAGCACGAGAATCGTCGGAAAGCCACGAATACCATACTGTTTGGCCAGCTTATCATTCTGCGCCTTCAGCTCTGCAGGCTGTTCCTTGTTGCGCGGGAAATCGATTTCGACGAGCACCAGCTCAGCGTCTGCATAGTCTTTAAATACGGCTTTGGTAAATACTTCTTTGTCCAATTTGACGCACCACCCGCACCAATCAGAACCGGTGAAATCCAATAACATCGGCTTATTTTCAGCTTTGGCCTTAGCCTTCGCCGCTTCGAAATCAGTCAACCAGCCATCGCCTGCAAAGGCAGTGGCGACCAGGCCAAGAAAAGTAATTGAGGCAAGTGTAAGTAATTTTTGATAATTCATAATTTTAATACGTATTAAACGGTTGGTTATATGAGATACGCTCAATCCATTCATTATTCCAACAACAAAGCGTTTTTTTGACAAAAAGCCTGAGATAACTTTTATATGGAACAGAAATTGCGTATTAGGTATCCTACCAATTAATTCTATAAATAAACATGAACTTCATCCTACTCATCCTCATTCCTATCGCCATCGGCCTGTGGGCTCAAATGAAAGTTAAAAGCGCATACGGTAAGTATGTGCAAGTGCCTTCGCGCGGACGCATCACTGGGCGCGAAGCCGCCGCCGCGGTGATGGAAAGCGCAGGCATTTACGACGTCGAGATCGTCGAATGCCACGGCACCTTGACCGACCACTACGACCCAACCAACAAACGCCTCGCTCTCAGCCAAGACAACTTTCGCGGCAGTAGCCTCGCCGCACTTGGCGTCGCCGCACACGAAGCCGGTCACGCCATTCAACACAAACAGGCCTATGCGCCGCTCAACCTGCGAATGGCACTCGTGCCCATCACCAGTATCGCCTCGCAAGCCCTCCCCTTTGTTATGCTCGGTGGCTTTATGCTGTTCCACAGCCCGATGCTGATCAACCTTGGCATCGCAATCTATTTGATCCTGACCGTCTTCCAACTCGTCACACTGCCCGTCGAATTCGATGCCAGTAAGCGTGCGAAGGCGCAACTCGTCGGCCTCGGCATCATCGATCAAGACGAAATGGTTGGCGTCAACAAGACACTCGACGCAGCCGCTTACACCTATGTCGCTGCCTTTGTCTCCAGCCTCGGCTGGTTGCTCTACATGCTCCTCGGCAATCGCGACTAAACAGCCTTTTAGCTAAAGCACCCTGACACCCCGTCGAAACCGCCGGGGTGTTTTTGTGTATGCATCAAAACAACAACTCCCTAGATTTATTTACATTAGGTTTACATTTAAATAGTTGAAGCATTTTCTCAGATGTATTAAATCTTTTATATCCATCTGCACATTAAATGCTTAAGAAAGTATATCTTATCGGCGTTAGCATCTTGCTAGTCGCTCGGCCCTGTTTTGCAGGCTATAAAGACGACATTCGCTATACGGAGCTATCCAATGAATTGAGCCTCCGAGCAATCAACTTACCAACGGGCTCTGGGGTGAGCGTCACTCAAGTAGAAGCCCCAGAGGCTACCAACGCGTATATGCCAAATATTGCAGATACTCAATTTAACGGTAAAATCATAACTGATGTATCAGTTGGTGGACTCACCTCAGGACACGCAACTACAGTGGCAAAAAATCTTTACGGTAATACGACTTCCATGGCACCCAGCATCACTGATATTGATATATATGAAGCGAATGACTGGATAAATAGCGGCTGGTACTCAGGTACACCACCTACCGAAAACAATCCCCTACAAAACCACAGCTGGGTCAATTGGTTCCAGAACAGTAACGCGCCCATTCGAATGGACTACGCAGTAAATCGAGATGGATTCCTACCTATTGCTGGGCTTTACAATTCAGATTATGAGGATCAAAACAAACCTAGCGACATTCCCGATACTTATGGAAGCATGTATAATGGCATAACTGTAGGCGTAAGCGATGGCACGCATCGCTATGGGACGACCGCCTACGACGGAACTGGACGAGTCAAACCAGAAATTGTCGCCCCAAATAGCTATACTAGTTTTGCGACTCCCTATGTCACTGCAGCCGCAGCCATGCTCATCGAATCTGCCGGCGCAGATGCAGCCGCCAAAGACCAACTTACCCTAAAATCGATGCTACTGGCTGGCGCAGATAAATCAATCTCAGCCAACTGGGATCAAACCACAGCACGTCCAATTGACGAGGTCTATGGCGCAGGCGAATTAGACATTTATGAGAGCTACTTCATCCAGCAAGGAGGGCGACAAAGTGCAGGTAGCACAATCGATGAGCGCGGCTGGAATCTTAGTAGTGTATCAAATAGCAGTAGCGAAGTTTACACCATCAACGTTCCAGCAGGATTTGAGCTGCGCAACCTATCCACACTCATCACTTGGAACCGAGATGTCACTCGAACGGCTAGAGGCCCAAATGTTAACTACACCTCGTCGCTGGCCAACCTGTCACTCTCCTTAACTGGCAATGTTTCACAAACCAGCGATAGTAGCGTTGATAATATCGAACACATTTGGAGAGACAGTAGTAGTGCTCTCACTACTGGCAGTTATACCTTGACGGTCGCATCGGCAAGTTTCACTGCTACGGAATATGCCATCGCCTGGCGCAGCGAGCTCTACCAAGATTACAGCCTTTGGAGTGCCACCACATTCACCGCCAGTACGCCAGTTGATCAGCAAGATGCCAGCGACGATCCAGATGATGATGGAATTAAGAATTTACTGGAACAAGCCTTTGGCGGCGATCCGGAAACACAAAACACAGACATTCTACCAATCAATGAAATCGTTGAAGCCAACGGTAATCAATACTTACAAATCAGTTACCGAAAGCCCAACTTTAGTAACGGCCTCACCTACATTGTTGAGACCGTCACAAATTTGAACGACACATGGAGCAGTCAAGCCAGCGTGGTCACACTGATAAGCATCGCCTCAGAATCTGGAGGCTTTGACCGCTACACTTATCGCCGAGTCGATCCAATATCAGCGACCGACAAAGCCTTCCTAAGAGTTTCGATCTCCCAGTAGCATAAAGGCTTGACCCATACATCAGCTACGCCATTTTTCGCCTTTTCTGAGTCGGGCCGTAGCGCAGTCTGGTAGCGCACTTCGCTGGGGGTGAAGGGGTCGCAGGTTCAAATCCTGTCGGCCCGACCATGAAAAACGTCAACTTGTTGGCGTTTTTTTATGGGTGCTGGCCGCCAGCGGTTTGGACCTGCGAACCAGCAGGTTTAACGAAGCATTCCAGCAACGAATGTTGCGAATCAGGAATGCGTAGAGGGCGAAGCAATCCTGTCGGCCCGACCATTTAAAAACGTCAACTTGTTGGCGTTTTTTTATGGGTGCTGGCCGCCAGCGGTTTGGGCCTGCGAACCAGCAGGTTTAGCGAAGCATTCCAGCAACGAATGTTGCGAATCAGGAATGCGTAGAGGGCGAAGCAATCCTGTCGGCCCGACCATGAAAAAATCTGCTCCGTTCTCACGGAGCTTTTTTATGAGCGCTGGCAGACAAAGGTTTGAACCTGCGAGCAAGCAGGTTTAACGTAGTATTGCAGCAACGTATGTTGCGGCTCGGTAATACGTAGAGGGCAAAGCAATCCTGTCGGCCCGACCATTTTGATCTAATTAAGCCAACTTCTAAGTTGGCTTAATTGAAAATTTCTGACTTTGAATAAATAGACCCTAAAACACTCAAAAAAGGATTTTTTGTGTCCCGATGTGTGTTCAAAATGTAGGTCAGCGGGAAAGCCACTTTGACATTCAACGACTTACGCAAAAAGCCGACAGGTTTGCGCCCCGTCTGAGCAGAATATCCGATGGCTCCAATGAAATTCGAGGATTTGCGAGATCAGGTTTACGCGATCTCTTCAGCCTCCGAGTCTCTTAGCCCGCTCGTTAAGAATTTCGCGATACCCGAACTGATGCCCCTTTGATAAGTGGCTTCGCTCAATCAAATCATCAAATGCAGGCATGGCCTCCTGTAAATCTTGGAGAATCTTGGCGACCTGAATTTCTGTTAATTTCAGGCGCTCGCGGCAAAAGTAATTCAGCCACAACTTTCGAGTGAGTTTCTTCTTTTTCCCGTGTAAGGGTAACGCGCTCTCTTCTTTGGCATTCTCCAAAACCAGAGTTGAATTCAAGAGGTCATATGCAGGAGTTAGAGATACGACTCCATTCTGCACCCAAATTGAAAAATTTTTCAAGTGCATGTCCTCATTTCCCGTAAGGAAGCAGAACAACAGGCGCTTCGCCAATTTGGGCTTCTCAATTGCAGGAAAAGTGCAGAATTCATCGACCAACTGAACAACCCGCTCCAAAGAACTGGCATACTTTGTCTCACGGGTTAAGGACGAGAGTTGAGCGAAATCCTCTACATGGACTTTACCCGAACGCCCTTCCCGATCATAGCGTTTCACAAAATAAACCCAACTATCATCCTGAGCACGTAACAAGCCATGCACAGGTACGTCAATTCCGGCTACAGCTGCCATACTCATCGTCAACGCCTCGTTCGCAGGTACCTCTTCGTAAGCCAACGGATTAGGCTTCAGAATAAATTTTCCTCCGCGATTCACCAATCCAAAGGAGGAATCTTTCAATTTCAGAACAGCCGAAAGCTTAGGCTGCACCCCTTGAATCGACATTTTGTCCGAGCGTCGTCGCACTTCGCGAAGTTGCTCCTGATAGGAATACTCCAATGGCTCTAAATGTTTAAGCTTGGGATGGATGCGCTTCAAGCCAGCCTCTGAGTATTCTTGCCCCGGAAGCAATGATTCTAAACTGATAGGACAATACGACATAGTTAGGCTTCCTCAAGCTCAGTAATCGTGCTCTTGGAAAGGCGCACAGAAAGCGACCCGACCAAATCCCTTCCGACCGTTACCAACTGCTTAAAGTAGTCGTTACGATCTATCTTGTGCGTCTTTAAGAGTGCTTCCAGTTGCGCCCCCTCCGGCAACAAGCCATCAAACACAGCAGGAAACTCTTTAAAGGTATAAGCCTCCTGACGAACAGGAAGCGTCAGTGAAATAGGCGTATCCTTATAACCATCTATATATTCAAAGACCCAAAGGCCGCCCAGTTCTTCCTGCAAGTATCCAGCAAAAATCTCCGACTGGAAGACCTCTGCTCTTCGAAGCACCTTTATCTCACTGTCCGTCATTCAGACACCTCCCAAGACCGTTTCCACTCATCAACCAAGGGTCCAAAAGGCCGCAACTCAACATTGAGAACACTCAGGATTGCTTCGACATGCACCCAAACTGTTCTGCCCTTTCCGGCTTCCAAATCCTGAATCACAGATCGGCTAACACCAGCCAACTCCGCCAGCCCAATTTGAGTCAAACCAGCCTTCTTCCGGTGAAAGGTAATCAAATGTCCAAGTTGCTTACTACGCATGATATATCCTGCAAAATTATTAATCTCTAACAAATATTTCATAGTCGACTCCTAAAATCAATCTTTTTGCATGATATAAAATGCATTAATCAAGATTTAGGTACCTAAACACTAGAATACCATCAATCAACTAGCATTACGCCTGATATATCAGGCGTAAAAGCCCTCTAGATGAATACTTTTGACTCCAAGCCATGTAAGATGTCTCTGGTCACGATTGAGCTATTCGAGCTGACAATCACCTCAATTGCTGCCTTGAGAGGCTCAGGAAGTTTACCCCAACTCTTCACAAGATTTGACAATCTGAGACAGAGCGCGTCAGAACTTTGTGTCCTTATGTGTGTCCATTGGGCTTGCTTGAAAGTTTAAGTTACTCTCATTGAGCATGTTCGGAGTTTCTAGACAGAGGTTCAAATCCTGTCGGCCCGACCATGAAAAACGTCAACTTGTTGGCGTTTTTTTATGGGTGCGAGAGATTTCGCGTTCTTACTTTTTAACTTGATCGAGAACTAATGTAATTTGCTTTTCCAACGATGCGATGTCTACACTCTTGAAAAAATATTTATTCTGTTCATTAATCGTAATAGAGTTTCTTTTACTCAGTCCAAACAGGGCGTGATCTACGCCAGCAGTAATCAATGAAACCCGAGGAAACATCATACATTCATAGGCTTCTTTTTCTGTAATGAACCAGAATGTAACGCTCTTGAAAACATATATAACTCTTTCATTTGTGAAGATGAGTTCACCTGAAGTCCTTTTACCAGACAATAATCTAAACAGGCCGATAATTATATTCAACGGGAAAGGATATATTGCCGTCTTCTCTGCCTTGACGCGCCAAGTTTGACTTTCTCCTTCAAGCAGCATTTCGCCAAATTTTAGGCCTTTCTTTGTTTGCGCTGAGTTCGGCGTGTTACTCTCACTTGTTGCATTGGTATCTGTCTTGTCTGTATTGTTTGTCATTGTGTTATTATGTTGGGATTAATATGCTATCGTTATGTTGGTGTTAGTTTCTATAAAAACTAAATGTAAAATCATTTTAATCCTGTCATGATTTGCTCATGGACTCGGTAATATGCAGTACCATTTCGAGGAACCTGAGTAACCACCCTCAAGTTGACCGTTGAAGATGCGCTGTAAAAATAGATGGTTGTCGTTACAAATCCTTCATTAACCTCGCGACTGCCAACGATCTGCTTATTAATATTATCTTCGGATACGACTTTAAAGCCGTTGCTGAGCAATGTATTTTTAACTAAAGCCTTCGCGGTATCGTAATCGAAGCCCGATAAGCTTGTATTGCCTTCGAACGTAGTCGTATCACCGAGGTAAGCTGCTTGCACTGGATCATTTGAAATTCCAGGGCTTGAGCAACCAACTATTAGCAGTAACGCGAATGCTGAGATCAGAAGAGTTATCTGTTTTTTCATGATAATTTTCATATCGTAGTTATTCGAGTCATTGAATGCGATTAAGCAGGTTTTTAAGTTCGTTTTTTCCAAAATCAGAGATGTCGGGGTTCTCCAAGGCTCGATGGGCTTGGTTTATTGCTTCATCAGTAAAGCCATTTGATTGTAACGCTAAGGCTAGGTTTGCTCCTGCATAGGGATGCGTAGGGTTAATGATAATCGCCTGAGTTAGCAAGACGACTGCTTTCACTGGCGATCCATTTAAAGCGTAACATCTCCCCAGCATATTACATGCATTCGAAGAAATTGATTCTTCTATTACTTTAGAATAGAGGCTTTCTGCTGATATAAGATCAGGAGGGTCTGAAAAAAATGCAATATCCCCCCCCCTATAGGCAGGAGACTTCAAGTTCGAATCGATCAATCGAAACCCCCCAAAACTGGTTAAAATAAAATCTAAGTTTTTTGTGCCTGTAAGGCGAACAGCATTGGCCTCATCAATAAAGGCGAAGCTTCCAGCATGCTTCGGAATCAGACTCGATAACCCCCGATCTTCAAGAGCCGCGGCGCAATGAATCTGGTCAGGCATTTCGATAGGGTAGCAGGCACCGAAATAGAGAAAAACACTCTCAGTGACGGGGAAATTTTCCAGCCTAGCTTTTTCAGCCATAGATCTAGCGTAAGTAGGGAAATTAAGAAACAAACTAGAATACTGAAGCCCATCTCGAAGGCTTATGCTTTTGAATCCATCCTCCACAAGTAACTCTTTTCGGCCGATGCCATTGGGGAACTTGGAGATTGGCTTGTAATTTAAAGCATCGCTAAAGCCTTCACATTGATAATTCGACTCAAGGATGTGACTCCAAAAGCTGACTACTTTTGCAAATTGATCAACGCTCGAAAGCTCTGCCACCACTACAGGATCCAGCTTGTAATTGCCGTTAAATGCACTCTCTAAAATCAATTGCCGAACATCAGGATTGGACGACAGGAAGCCCTCTAGATTTTCAACAGAAAAAGCCAACACGCATCTAGATACAACTGGACTCTTTGCCTGGAAGACGACCTGGAGGCCAGATAGATCAAGATGCGTACCCTCACGTAGCACATTTCGTAATGCTACAGTAAACTGTCCTTCTAGGCTTTCATCCACACCAAGACCTTCAAAGTTATATTTCCTGGCAAGTACCTTATCAAAAATCTGTATTTTGGCCTGGAAATGAGCACGCTTTAGGGCGCCAGTGATGGCTGGCGAAGACTGGCTACTAGGAATAAAACTCGCACTTGAAAATAGATAGCCCTCGAGTTGAGTTACCGAGTTAGGCTCTATATTCGTTATATGTTTACGATACAAATCCTCTGCGTCAGATGCATAAACACAGGGGGTTATGCATCTGAGCAATAGAAGGCAAATAGCGATTCGATGTATCATACAACCAACACTGCGGGGGATTGCGAGGGCACTACGGCGTAGCCCCCATATCGCCATCAAAGATTCTTTTTTTAGCTGTTACCAAGTTCAATAAATGACTGAACATTCGACGGTATGAATACCTTATCTCCCGGATTACCGCTAATGATAGAGTAACCTTCGATTACTTTTTGGGCCAATAGGATTTTCTTGGCTTCATCTGCGCCGATTGCTGTTGCTAGGGTTTCAAGGTAAGATTTTTCAGCAGATGCTGTAATCTCCAAAGCTTTAGCTTGCCCTTCCGCTCGAAGAATTGCTGCGTCGCGATCTGCTTTTGCAATTTCGACCGTAGCTTTTGCTTGCCCCTCGGCTTCTAATTTAGAGGCTCGACTCTTTCGTTCAGCATCAAGTTGCTGTAGCATAGCTGCACTCGTCGCATCGTCCGTTTTAAGTTCTTGTATCTCGACTCTCAGTAATTGTAGCCCCCATTTGGATAGAGTATCTACCAGCCTAGAAGTTATTTTTTCATTTAGCTCAGTTCTGGCCTGAAGGGCGTAATCCAGTTCATTTCCACCTACTTCCGCCCGCACTGCATTAAGAACAGTTTGAAGCAGAGACTGGTGCAATTGGTCAACTTCGTAAACCGCCTTAATTGGATCAATAATTCTCCAACTTACAACAGCATCAACCATAACTTTTGCATTATCCCTTGTTATGCATTCTCTCGGGTGGGTATCCGTAACTTGCTCTGATAGCTCAATGAAAACTCCTTGTTTATTTGCATCGCCTCCCCAGTCCGTTGACACGTCTTTTACACTGTCTAAAACCGGAATCTTTATAGCTAGGCCGCTTTTCTGAACCTTAACTGGCTTTCCAAAACGTTCAATTATTCTGCAATGGCTTTGTGGTATTATCGTAATCATTTTTATTTATGTTTTATAGTGAATTTTCCGTTGTCGGATGAGGTGATTGATACAGTCTGCCCGTCTTTAAAATCTTCTTGGTTATGTATGTTGATCGGCCAAAAGTCGCCATTCCAGTAGACGAATCGTTTGCCTTCTATGATACGGTATGTTCCATCTTCTCCGGTTGCGTCAGGCTCACTAATTCCTTTAGTGAATAGGGTTTGGACTACTGGAACTAAGAATCTGCCTGCGATGAGGTAATAAACTGCGGTAGTTCCTAACCAGCAAAGAATCGAAATCGAGATTCTCCATTTGACAGATATTTCGAATAGCAGAGAAAAATAGACTGCAACAGCCAGTATCGCTAAGCCGGTTACTACCTTTGTATCAAAAAAGATGTCGATAAGAATTACAAACAGAGAAATGGCAAAGACCCATGCTAGGCCAGACACAGATGGATCTATGATGAGTAGCGCATTCATGTGATTATCCTTTTAGAATTCAAATCTGACAGGGAAAATAATGCTAGAAGTCATCATCATCTGACTCTAAACCAGACTGCGAATAAGGGGAATGTGCAGGTTTCTGGTTGGCAGAAGCCCCGCCGCCGGAACCACTTGACTTGACCGGGCGAGCATCTGATACACCTCTCCCACCAGCGCTTCCTGCGTTGGCGTTCAACTGATCTCGCAATACATTTGCATCCAAAGCAGAGCCCAGATTCCAGGCCATAATAATACCAGCAATTTGCTCACCAGAACGGGAGTCTAGTCCAGTCCACTGACGCACAGATGAGATGCCTGGCATTGATAAACTTGCCGCGCGTGCTTTCACAACCTCTTCAATCGATTCCTCAGACGAGTAAGCTGAAGTGCCATCAGCGTATTCCTCATAGGACTCCGAAGTTCCACCACTTTCTTGCGCACTAACCGCCTCACCTGCAAAAGAACGCAATTCACCCAATGCAGCTAGCCGAGCTTTTTTACGAGCCCCATTGATTGCCATTGAGCTCTGACTGCGTGGTTTTGACTGCCCAAAAGCAATTAAATTTAAAGACCCATTTTCATCTGCCCTTACCTTTACGCCATGTGTAGAAATCAGAGTTTCTGTATCAATGCTGTTCGCCCACTGTGAAATACTAGACTTCGCCTTCTTGATTGGTGCGGGATTTAAGCCCAGGATTGCTCCGGAAAGCTCACGTGTGGTTGGAGACATGATTGCGATCACTGCGATGTCCCCAGTGTTTTTCTTTGGTGCAACCTCATATATTTGGTAAGCAAACAAACCAGCAACTTCCGCTCTGGCTGTCGCACTTATGACATCCTGAAACGAATTCTGCAGAATAACATCTTTAACTGCAGCGGCAGCCGCGACCGAATCTGTATTTGGGTCTATACCTTTTTCAGCTAACAAAGAGTCTAGCTCTGAATGAATTAACATCTGAGCCTTCTCAATCATCCCTGGTGCTTCAGGGACAGATTCTTGCAAACCATTGAAGGCATCAGCATATGAAGGTTCACTATATCTATTCTCAATTGAGCGTGAAACCTCTTGGGATAAATAACTGGCAAGCTGTTTTTTTGCATCTAGCATCGCTTGCGTAAAGCTAGCTTTACGCGCCAAATAAAATTGCGGATGCCCGACGGGGACCTTGACCGCTGCATTACCGATTGCGATGAAGCGCTTGGTATTAGCATCATAACCCTCGCTCCAACCCTTTTGGTTTAAGGTCTCATAGGCCTGATCCACAGCGCTTTTAGCATCAACGGCTTCACCTAGCCCAGCATCATCACTCATCATCGGATCTACCCCTCCAGGAGCTTGACCAAAGCTGTAAGCTACGGCGATTAACATACTTGTTGCGACTAATATTTTTTTTCTCATGCTTTTAAGCTTTCTTGTTATTGTTAAATATCTGTAGTCATTGACTACCAATCATCGTCCCTCGATTTGCGGCGTTTAGCTTGGGATTCTTTGATCTCTTGAATTACCTCCGACTGAGCTCCTTTTGCCTCGCGAGATGGTCGGCAAACTAGTCCCTTGGGACGAAACACCTCGGATAAATCAACATCTGACTCGATGATCTTGGCATAAGATGACTTCGGGTTAACACGAGATAGTTCAACAGTCGCGCAATAGATCTCTTCTCGACCGAGTGACTCTTTCGTGTAGGGATCGACCATCTTCTCGCCGTATTCGAAAACCTCAAACTGATCGCCGACCTTCAACATCTCTCCACCTTGATTTAGTGTAACAGATTGACCTCGAACGGACACCACCAACATGGGGTATATTGCATTCAAGACCTTTTTACCGATAGCATCAGCTGCAATGATTGTCATCGCAGAATCTATGTTAGTTGTGACTAAACTATTGTCCAGATTTCGAAGATCTGCTTCAGAGACTTGAATTCGCGCGTGCTCTGCAAATTTAATCTGCCGAGTTGGAACATCGATAATTCTATAACTCATTTCGACTAAGCCAGAGCGCGCCTTAAGAATGCGATCGCTAGTTCTCATCTTCATCTCTGAAGTTTGGAAACTTAGATTTTCTAGAACGCCGACTAAGATGTAGTCCGCCACCAATTCCTGCCCCATCTTAGCCATTTCATCAACCGGCACATCGCCGTTAGTGATCATTGCCTTCTCACCGACAGTTTCTTCGATGAATTCACGGTCCAACACTGTAAATTTACGTGATTGGACTAACTGAGATACCAGATTTTGCCCCATCAGGCGAACAACTTGGTCTGCATTTATCGGATTTCCATCGATGCTAAATTCTTTGGCTGAACTCCAAAGCGGCATCACCGCAATACGCTTACGATTCGAAGCAGCAGAGCGCTTATATTTAGCGACTTTTGCCCTTACAGTAACCTCCCATAGTCCCCCTTGTTCATTCTGCGAAATCACGTCGTAACTGGAGACAGTGCCTTTAGTCGCAGACTTGACTGCTTGCTGGAAGGCTTCCGAAGCAAAATATTCCTCATCGTCATTTTCAACAGTTGATACCTCGACACTTTTCAACTGGGATTCCGTCTCAATAGACTTGCCGTTAATCCGCCCAATCGCCTCAGCGAGGGCGTCATTAATGGCGTTATTGAGCGTCGTTCCACTACCAGTGGCATCAACGTCATGATATTCGATCTGCCCCCATGCCTGGGAGCAGATGAATATCATGCATATGTATGAAAGGAAACTCCTCATCTATTGCATTCCATCATTTGAAGTAGATCCAAGTGCATCATAAGACTGGTCATCGGGATCGAGGATCTTATTCTTCTTGCCATAAGTGATAAGACCTTTGGCGTTCTTCGCGGTGGTACCGATAAGACCAGGTACTTTTGGAGCGACGTAGAGCCCTGCACCTAATTTAGATTTAAGCTTAGCGGCTCCCATCAAACCAGCAGACTTAATCTCATTAGTTGAAGAGTCGAGAAACTCACTCGCAGTTTTACCCAGCTTGCCAATACCAACTGCACCTTGAACCATATAAGGAATTGACTCTTTATATTTTGCTTTGCCCTCTTCGGTGAGCTCGATGTTTTCCTTCATTGCAGCATCAATCGCCTCTTGGGCATCTTCTGTTATTGCTATTTGCCTTTCCAACTCTTGCTTAGATGCCTTCCCACTTAAATCAGCTTGTTTTTGTTCATTTTTGGCAAGATCTTCCTTCTTACCAAATGCCTCAAGCAATAAACGCTGCCCAGTCAGGATACTACTATTCGCGGTTAAATAATCTCTTACCAGAGCATCTTGAAGGCCACCTGCATCTGCAGATGTTGACGCTGCAGGCTCAGCTTTTCCAAGACCTGGAACTTTCAACTTGCCAAAGCCTGCGAACAGCAGCGTGGGCATGAGCATTGCAACTAATATGATTTTTACGTTTTTCATTCTATTTTTATTATTTGTTTATGTATTGGTTAGTATAAATTCTTCGCACGCATCTGGCTCATTAATTCGCCAGCAGCTTTTTCACCCGCTCGTTGCAGCGCATTGCGCTCGGCGACAGTCTGCGTCTGCCCGAGAGCCGAATATTGCACAGGTCCAACGCTTGAGACCGTTTTAGGGAATCTCTTAGAGACGTCATACACCTTGGCATTCACATTGACAACTACCTCGATCATGCCCGTGACAGGGTCTTTGCTGTTTTGACCGATATCCAACTTGCCGATAGACAGGAAACGAATATCTAAATCGCGGCAACCATTCGCCGCTCCCTTCCGAGTCGGAGGGGTAATATCATCGCCCTGGCTGAAATCTGCGACGAATGCCGCCAAATCCATCTGGCCATCAGTCTCATCAGCCACCATTTCGGCTTCTACGACCTCATAACCAGCATTTCCAAACACTTTCATTACAGTTGTGTTGATATCATCAGAGCTACTCACGTCGTACTCAATTTTATCAGATTTAGACTCCGTCGATCCACCTGTAGTGGAAGAATTGCTCGTGTAGGTCTCTCCTGAAGCCACCACTGATGTGCCATCTAGCGCTTGAGACTCAGATATTTCTTCAATCGAAGTTGTATCAATGCGCTGACTAACTTTGTCATCATACATCTTTACTGAGACTGCCTTTCTGGCTAGAAAAATAAACGTCATGTGTGACCGCTCTTCCTCAGAGACATTACGAACGGCAGACACTTTTTGCAATTCCATATCGATCAGACCCAAGTTGATTGTGGCGCGACCGACCACCGTGTAGCTTTTCGTCTTCTTATCGACGTCCTCATCAAGAATCATCAAAGATGGCACAAAACGATCCAAATCACTCTTAACCAGTGATTCGATTTTAGCATATTCCATCTGTTTTGCAGTATCGAACTCTGCCGTTAGTGACTGCAGCGCATTCACCTTAGCCATATCTAAGGCTTGCTGCCTATCGGACGTCTTTATGTTAAACTTCCGGTCATAAGTCATTTGTCCCACCCCCTGCTTTTCGACCATTTGGCCTGTAGCCAAAGAGGTAAATAAGACACCCAGACAGAATATAACTATTATATTTTTCATTATTTGCATTTATTTAAAATTTCATGCCCTTTTTGAAGAGCCTTGGCAGTCGACTTGCCCGAACCATGAGCTTTCGCCCATTTGCTGTCGGGTTTTTTGAGGAAGTTTTTAGTCAATCGATCAAACAAAACCATCGTTGCTTCATGGAATGCAGACCAGTCTTGCTCCTTAGTCACAGGAGAGCCCTTTACTAACACAGATACATAAACATTTTTAAGATTTTGATCCAAATAAATTTTATCCAAGGCAGGTTGTAGGAACTTTATATTTACATAAGTGCCATAGATCCAAGACTCCCCGCCTGAACTTTCTTTACCTTTTGATTTACTAAAACCACGTAGGGAAACATCGACCACATAGTCAGGGTCAGGTATAACTAGATTAACAACATCCGTTTCCGAAAATCTCAGCGCCATTGAGACCAGCGCTGCCCCTGAATTCTTCAGATCCCGAGCCTGCTTCTGTGATCCGGCTCTGCTAGCAACATAGGGCAGCACACTGGCACCCGTATTGTGAGCTAAATATTTAGTGAAATGCTGCCCAAGATTAGCACTTAGTTTACCATTTCCTTGATTAGCAGTGAAGTAAAAGTCCGGCAACCATTTGTGAGCCATTTCTTCGACTATCACCTTTCGAACTTGAATTCTGCGAATCGCCTTTCGCGTAACATCGAGTTCCTTCAATTCTGCGCAAAAAGCATTTAGTAAACTCACGGGGCTAGTATCGTCATGTAGCATGGTGCGATACAGTTCCTTAAAATCCGCCGACTCAGGAACTGAGCCGTCCTTGGCTGAAATTAAACGAAGCCCTATCGGGCGACTTGCCACTAATAGCTTTGTACGATAATCAAAAACTAGGATTTGCGCATTTAAATCCGCAGTCAACTTGTAGGTATTTTCGCTTCCCAGTTGATAGCTAGTGCTATTCTCGCCATCAATCGCAAGTGCCATGACAAGCGCATCCCCATCATCAAGACTGGCTTTAGACTGGGTGATCAAATTAATACCCGGAAAGCTACTTGAAAGCTCCCGAATCCTAGCGGTGTAAGTTTGTTCAGTTATGTTATCTTCGCCGCCGAGCTTTTCTTTGACCAATGGATAAGTATGAGTGTAGAGAGTTTCTTTATCGGCAAAACTTCCAACAAAAGCCACACCACCGAAAAAAACTTTTTCAGCGCTGAACAATGTGACCGAAAAAAAGAAAAAACTTAATAGCGAGAAGGTAAAAAATGAATACACGAATGAGAGATTCTTTATTACGCTTAATGATGCAACAAGAATTGAATAAAATTATATATTGCACTTTAAAATGCATGATTGCAGCAACCATAGCCAACCCAAGCATTTGCAGCATTAGCTTAAAAATAATGATTCCGGCTCATTGATTGAATAACTACATTATGATATAATTTTTATTATACTTACGTTCCCCACAGTATCAAATCATTCTCAAAAACACGAAAAGCCTAACTTTCGGATTCAACTAACAAGCCGATATTTAAAAGCCAACAATCTGCCTGCATCCGCAATGAATTCCAGTTTTGCGCTGCAAATATACTTGTTCATCCACAGATTAGCTATGGTAAAATTAGCGCTACTATAACTGCTTCTGTATGGTCTACATAGTATCCATCAACGCTTCGAAACGAAACGTTACAGTAGTCCAAGCGCACTTCTAACGGCTCAGCGTTGATCACGCGACAATACGGGTTAAGCTCTAAAATAACGTCGAGATGCGCGAGCTCTCCAGCGGCGACTTTTTGAATAGACTCCCACAATTGGCGCTTGGCGTTGATCGCTGCTTCGGTTTGGGCTCCTTCACCCAGGGTTTTCATGCTTAGTTTGAGCCATTCTGACTTACAATCCGAGTCCACTGGAAAGCTACTTTTGTCCAAGTATAGGGTAAATCCACCATAGGCATCTAAAGCACATCGATTGTGCAGGCAACCCTGTGGATCAATTGGCTCTTTCCAAACGATACAGTAATGACACTGCAACCATTCACTCGGCGTAATCAGTGTGAAATTATTAGGCTCAAGCCGGTGGCTCAGGTGATAGTAGTCACGACAAACACCATCATGCCCCATCGTCTGGTTCACGACCACGCCATTTTTCGCCTGCAGCGAGTCTGCGCTCAGAAATGAGGTACATACACATAAAGACAGGCTAAACTTAAATAAACGCATTAAGAGTCAGATTAGAGACAAAGAAAAGGCCTAGTCGAGACATTCCAAAAATGTTAACTGATAACCTAATTATTTAAGCCTTTCATCGTGAAACGATTAGCGGAGCTTTTTTATGGGTGCTGGCCGCCAGCGGTTTGGACCTGCGAACCAGCAGGTTTAACGAAGCATAGCCAAGAAGCAGTTGGAATCGACATGAGCGCCCCTCTTCCTTTCACTTTTCAGACATGGCTCCTTCCACTCGCAGTATTTTTGATCATGCGCCAGCGCGCCCTGCCTTTGAACGCCGTGGCTTGATGCTGGATATTAGTCGCAACCGAGTGCCGACGATGGACTGGCTGAAGACACTGATTGATGCACTGGCGCTACTGCGCTACAACGAGCTGCAACTCTACACGGAGCACACCTTCGCCTACGCAGAGCACGCTGGAGTCTGGAAGGATGCATCGCCAATGAACGCTGCAGAAATCCGCGAGATTGACGCTTATTGTAGCGCCCGCGGTATTGAACTAGTGCCGAACCAAAATTCCTTCGCACATTTGGAGCGTTGGTTACGACACCCTGATTACAAGCATTTGGCAGAATGCCCCGATGGTTTTGAACATCCGATCGCGGGCTGGCGTACCTTTGGCGGCACGCTGGCACCGACGGCTGAGAGCGCGGCTTTTATCGATACGCTGTACCAAGAACTATTGCCTAATTTTAAATCTAAGCGGCTACATATCGGCTGCGATGAGCCGTGGGAACTCGGGCAGGGCCGTAGTCAAATGCGCGTTGATCGGGAAGGAAAGCACCTGCTGTATTTGGAATTTCTCAATCGTTTGTTTGCGTTGGCTGAAAAGCACCAGCATCAGGCACAGTTTTGGGCCGACATCATTCTGGAACGTCCCGACCTAGTGCCGCAGCTGCCGAAAAATGTCACTCCTGTAATCTGGGGCTATGAGGCGGACTCACCTCTTTCAGAGCACTGTCGCATCGTCGCGCAAGCCGGCTTTGAAAACAACTTTTACGTAGCGCCAGGCGCGGGCAATTGGAACAGCTTCAGTGGGCGCCTCGACGTGGCTGAGGCAAATATTAAGCTTGCAGCACAGGCAGGTGCGGCCAACGAAGCAAATGGATTCCTGCTCACCGCATGGGGCGACAACGGCCACCACCAACCATGGCCTACACTCTTTCCTGCACTCATTATGGGTGCGCAAGCGGCATGGGGCTGTCCAATCGATAGAGAAGCCTTACCCAAACAAATTGACAGTCTGTTTTATCCAGCAGCCCCCGCAGGACAAGGTGCCGCTATCTGCGCACTCGGAGCGATCGACTCGCTGCTGCCGCAACCAGCGCCGCCCAATAGTTTCTTACACAGCGCATTTTTTGCAGATCATTCTAAATTAGCGGAACTATTACAATCAATTGAGTTACCGCAACTGCACGCAGTCGAAGTTGCACTCAAACAGGTTCACACAAACAGATTGGATCCTGAAATTGACCTCAGTTTGCAGCTCTGCCACCAAACACTGCAGCGTTGCATTGATTATAAAAATGGATCCTGCACTAAAATGAATGTCACGTTGCTCGAAAACTTTGCTACGGCTTGGAAACTACGTAGCCGCGAAGGAGGGCTCGCCGAGAGTCTACAACTGATGCAGGCAGTGACGGGCTAGAAATAGATCACCAGCGCATTGCGCCAAATGGCATCATCCTTCGGACTGCCATTGCCAATGTCGTTATCGTAGCTCTGGTTATACGAGAATTCCAAGCCAAGTAGGTCCGTCAACCGTACGCGCACCGCGGCGGTGATGACATAATTATATTGTTCGCTGGCCTCAGGATTCCAGTAATAGTTGAATTTCTGGATGAATGAGGTACGCGAAAATGGACGCCAAGTGAACTCTTGAAATACATTCAGCACCTTATTCACCCCTGCCCGTGTATCATCGAACGTTGTTTGATAGTCCTCAACACCCCCGCCGCCGCCAATCAGCAGTTCTAACTTTTTTGACGGTTGATACTTATAACCAATACCGATTGTATCCTGAAGCTCACGGTCGATCCCTTTCACCTGATCCACACGAGCGCCGAGCGCATTTTGAAAAAACCAATTCTGTTGGAAAGAGCGACGATAGGTAAATGTGCCGTCGTAGCGGTCAGTTGACTTAAAGGTATCACCATTATTCTTTTCCGTCTCACGGTAAGTGTAAGCGCCTGCGAGGCGGTAAAAATTGCGACTGCCCTTTTCCTTAATTTCCAATTTCCCGCGCAGTGAGGTCTCTGTCCACCGCTTATCACCACTACTGATATTCATGCCCATGCGAATGTTACCCCTCCATGAGTCAGGCGTATTGAAACCTAAAAATCGCTCGTAGATACCGGTTTCTTCATCCACAAGCGCAATCATTTTAGCAGATTTTTCGGCCCGAGCACTGAGTTGCTTCGGCGTCGGTTGCGCGCCAACTTGCTTTACGGATGTCGGAGCTGCTGCGACTGTTGGCGGAGTGCCTGCAGTTTGTGGCGCCAGTTTGTTTTTAGGCGTATTCGATCCGATTTCCGCAGCGGGTGAGGCTTCGATACGCAATACACTGGTGCGCGGCAAAGAAATCTCGCCCAGTAGCGTGGACTGCAACACCAGGATCGCATCATTCGACTGAGGCAGTACTTTGCCCATCACGCGCTCGCCGCTGGTCAACATAACGACCTCCGCGCGCGCCGGCAATACACCATAAAAAAAGAGCCCGAGGCATGCGCAGAGGCAACACACCTGGCTAGTCGTACTGTATGAGAGAAATCGCGTATAATTGGGCATACTTGCTAAGTCGCTTACCGATGGGTGAAGCATTCAGTCTAAATCTAAAAAAATATCGAACCACAAATGGGCGCTAGGCTAGACAGCTGTTTCGGTAAAACGTTGCTCACGAATCACGGTAATTTCAATCGCACCTGGATAGTTTAACTCTTCCTCGATCCGTTCACGAATATGTAAAGCAATTTTACGTGCCTCGTCTTCATCTACTTTTAAAGGCTCGACGATTACACGTACTTCACGCCCAGCTTGAATCGCATAGGCATCCGAAACGCCGCGCACCTCTTTGGCAATTTCCTCAATACTACGCACCCGCTGAATAAATCCATCAATCGACGACGCCCGCGCGCCAGGCCGCACTGCAGACAAGGCATCCGCCACCATAACTAGCCCCGCATAAGCGCTCTCAGCCGGCACTTCTTTATGGTGCGCTGCAGTGGCATTCACCACTCGAGGGTCCTCACCGTGTTGCTTGATGATATCGGCACCGACTGCGGCATGGCTGCCTTCATATTCTTCGTCCACTGCCTTGCCCAAATCGTGAAAAAGCCCCGCACGCTTGGCAAGCGCCGGATCCAGGCCGATCTCTGCCGCAATTAATGCGCACAAATTAGCCACTTCGACAGAGTGCGCCAAAGTATTCTGATTATTCGACAAGCGGTAGTGCAGTTTACCAAGTAAAGCCACCACCTCCGGATGCACATTATTTAAGCGCAATTTTCGTAATGCATCCTCACCCAGTTCAGTAATATTGGCAGCCATCGCTTCTTCTGCCTTTTCGACTTCTTCTTCAATGCTGGCTGGATGAATACGCCCATCACGCAGTAGTGCGTCTAAGGCAATACGTGCGATTTCACGACGCACAGGGTCAAAACAAGAAATGAGTACCGAGTCTGGGGTCTCATCAATCATCAGAGTCGTACCCGTAGCATGCTCAAAGGTGCGTATGTTACGCCCTTCTCGGCCAATGATACGCCCCTTCATCTCTTCGCTTGGCAAAGTCACCACAGTCGCAGTGGCATCATTCATTGGCTGACTCGTAATACGCTGCATCGCGGCCAATAGTATCCGGCGACTCTCATCCGTGACTTCTGAATCCGATCGCTTTAATAAGCTCTGGCGCAAATGATTCATCTCTTTCTCACACTCTGACTCGGTAGTCGCAATCAGCAGCTTACGCGCTTCCACTTGGTCCATCTGTGAAATTTGGTGCAGCTTCAAGCGATACAGACGACGAATTTTCTCTGCCTCATGTTCAGCTTCTTCCAGAGTGCGCTTGGTACGCAAAATTTCTGCTTCGCGGCGATCCAAAGCTTCAGCCTGCTCTGACTGTCGCTCACTATTGCGCGCTATTTCACGTGCATGAAGGTCCTGTTCTTCGATGCGCAGTGCAATGGAACGCTCAAGTTCGGCCTGACGACTTTTAAATTCTAATTCGGACGTAGACTTCTCTTCACGTAATGTGAGCTGGGCCTCACGTGCCTCAACATCGAACTTCAGGCGCAGTGCTTCCTCGCGCCGCTCGAAACGACGCGCAATCAACAACCAATAGACAACAACGCCTAATGCGATGCCGCTTAAAAACCCCACGATTTGCTCAAATTCCATTTAAATAACTGATACAGTGTGCGTACAGTTGGGGCTAGCCGTACGCTCCGAGCAACTGTGGCCCGTGCCCGTGGGGTAGACGGACTGTTAATAATATAGATCGTTGATAATAGGCTCTTTCTGGAGTTTCAAGGCAAAGTTAACGAAACTGTAGTAAACTTTTTACCTGCGCTGGGCAAACCACTGTAGCACACCTTCGCAATCCCGAGTATTGAGCACCTGCTCCTGCTCTAGCCAGCCCTTACGCGCGACATTCACACCCGCGTCGAAATAGCTCAGCCCACTGGTGCTATGGGCATCAGGATTGATCGAGCACATCAATCCACGCTCGGCCGCTCGACGCCAGAGGCGCCAGTCCATATCCAAACGATGCGGGTTGGCATTGATCTCGATGATCACACGGTTGGCGATCGCGGCATCTATCACCTTTTGCAAATTAATTTTATACGGCTCGCGGCGTAGTAAAATACGGCCTGTCGGATGGCCCAACATCGTCGTCGCAGGATGCTCGATCGCACGAATCACGCGAGCAGTCATCTCCTCTTCCGATTGGCTAAACGAAGAATGCACCGACATCACTGCATAATCGAGCGCCTTTAAAGTGTCATCGTCCAGATCCAGCGAACCGTCCGGCAAGATGTCACACTCGATCCCTGAAAATACATGTACGGGCGACACCCCTGACTGGTTAAAAGCACGAATCTGCGCGACCTGCTTCAGCAACCGCGCTTCATCGAGGCCATTTGCCTGATAACTTGCTTTCGAATGATCCGCCAAACCTAGATACTCCCAGCCCAATGCCTGTGCTGCCGCGGCCATTTCCTCAATCGTATCTCGTCCATCCGAGGCAGTGGTGTGGTTATGAAACACCCCGCGAATCGCCGCTGACGAGACTAAATTGGGCAGCGTCTGCGCCTCCGCAGCCTCGATCTCGCCTAGCCCCTCACGTAGTTCGGGTGGGATTTCGGCAAGCCCGAGAAAGGCAAACAGTTCCGCCTCCGTGCTAATTGCATCGGGTTGTTCCGCTTCTCGATCTGCTCCTTCACCCTTCTCAGCCAAGCCCCATTCACTTAGGCTGTAGCCTCGGGCGAGCGCACGCTGCCGTAGCGCGACATTATGCTCTTTTGAGCCAGTAAAGTGATGGAGCGCAAAGGCAAACTGCGGCGCAGGCACAACGCGTAAATCAGCCTGTAAGCCGGTATCGAAACGTACACTGGATTTAGTTTGTCCCTGGGCAGTGACTTCTTGCACGCCCGGCTGAGTCACAAACCAATCCATAATTGGCTGCGGCTCTGCCGATGCCACGATAAAGTCTAGGTCGCCCACCGTTTCCTTCAAACGGCGCAAACTTCCTGCCACCTCCGCGCGCTCGACTCCCGGTAGCTCTCGCAAGCCCTCGAGGATCGGTGCCGCCACCTCCGCGGCGGTCCACCAGTGATGTCGCTGCGCATAGGCCGCGCGGTTGGCGATGCCAGTTAAAATCTTTTCTGCTGACTTTTTACCAAAGCCTTTGAGCGCCTCGACCCCACCCGACTCACAAGCGGCTTTCAGGCCATCGACCGTATCCACTCCAAGCGCATCATGCAGCTTTTTTACTTTCTTTCCTCCCAGCCCAGGAATCTCGAGCATCTCAATCAAGCCTGGAGCCACAGACGCCCGCAGCTCTGCATAATAAGGCAACTCTCCCGTGGTGTGCAGCGTCTCGATCTTCTCCACCAGCGCCGAGCCGATTCCTTTCACGCCAGACAATTTATCCGCCTCAATGAGTTCAGCCAAATCCGCCTCCATCGTCTCCAATACACGCGCACCGGTCGCATAGGCCCGAATTTTAAATGGATTCTCCCCCTTTAGCTCGAGAAGAACCGCAATGTCTTCCAGCACGTCTACGATATCCGCTTTATTCATGACTCATTGCATGCGAATAAATACTAGAGAGGCAAGTATCGTTACCAAATAAGCTCGAGATCATAGGCCGACAGGAACCGACCCTTCGAGAGCAGCGGTAGCGACAGGCTTTGCGCGGTGGCAATGATCACTCGATCAGTCGTTGGATCGAGTGTCGGTCGACTTTGCCACGCTCGTTAAGCGGCAGCGCAGCCACCTGCAATATTTGCTTGGGGATCTTGTAGTTTGCCAGGTTCGCCCGTAACTCAGCCTGCCAATCGCTTTTCTCCTTGAGCTGCAGCCTAGGCACATACAATGCCACCAGCTTCTGCCCCCACTCAGAATCGGGCCAACCCACCACCATCACCTGCTCGACTTGACCGCTATGCAGGATCGCCTGCTCGACTTCATGGGGGTCAATTTTCTCGCCTCCGCTCACAATTAACCGATCACTACGCCCCACAACATGCAAATACCCAAGAGAGTCGAAGTAACCTTCATCATCGCTTAAATACCCGAGCTGCGATACTTCATCCGAGCGACCATGATAGCCTTTGAACATCGAGGTTGCACGGATCCGGATTTGCCCACTCTCTCCGGCGCGACATTCGGCACCATCCTCACGCAACACTTGAATGCATGCATGGCTCAAAGCGCGCCCCGCATTGGTTTGTCCGGCCAAAAATTCAGCCGCTGGCAATGCAGCCACCATCGCTGCCGTCTCGGTCATCCCATAGCTCAGCATCACTGGTAACTGTAGCGCGCGTGCTTGCTCAATGACACTGCTTGGGGTCGCCGAACCACCGACAAAGACTGCCCGCAGGGTCCTTAGCCAATCGACACTATTTTGCTCTGCCATAATTCGCTGCAACTGCGTCGGCACCAGAGACAGGCACAACGCATCCGGGGGAAAAACAGGCAACTGCCCCGCTTGCAGCGCTTTAAAATCAGTGAAAATGATGTGTCCAGCAGTCACAAACGAGCGCACCAACTGCATCAATCCGCTCACATGAAACAGCGGCAGCACGCAGCAAGAATGGATCGGCCCCTCGCCTAGGAGCTCGCTCAATCCGTTGCAAGCTGCCAGCAATGTTTGCCAAGTATGCGCCGCAAATTTGACGCCTGTGGTGCTGCCCCCGGTCGGAATTAGGATGCTACCTGGCTGAGGATGCTGGATGCCGGTGCGCGCGGCAACCGAGACCGCAACCTCGCCAAAAATCACAGCAGGGTTGACTAAAGTGGCCACCCGCTCCCATTCCACATGTTGCCATTTTGGATTGGCTAAAATAACTGGTACGCCAAGAGACACCGCAGCAAAAAACGCAGCCGCAAAGCGCAAGGGGTCGGCTTCAACCAACAGCACTCCACGCACACGCGCATCCTCCCCGGCCGCTTCGATCTGGGTCATGCAGCACTGCACACGACGATACAATGCCTTGCCCGTGGTGCCTTCGATCCAATCGCGCTGCAGCGCATTCGGGTCAATCAAGTGAGCTGGTTCCATATCGTTTCGGGGACAAGTTGAGCGCGCTCGCCGGCACCGATAACTGGCGCAGAGCTGAATGGCATCAGACTATCCGTAAAAGCTGCCAAAGTATCAAATCCAATTGCCTGTTTATAGCCAGGTAATTGATCAGCGAAGCATAGGGCATTTTGCAAGCCCACTGCCGTCTCAAACACAGAAGACAAGGTCACCCGATCCGCCACCGGTCGTAAACACTGCAACAATGCCGCACAATCTCCCATCAATGCTGGCTTTACCACGAGTGGACCATCCCACTCCGCCAACCACCGAGTGCCAGACGCTCCATTGAGCGACTCATCCAAAGCAACCGGCACTCGGCTCGACGCTGCAAAGCGTGACATTTCCGCCTCCTGCCCGACCGGTAAGGGCTGCTCAATATATTCTACAACCTCCGAGAAATCCTGCAACATCGAGAGCCAATCTTGTAGCGCTGCAACTGACAGCCCCCCATTCGCGTCCAAGCGCAAGCGAGCCCCCATCGGCAGCTGCGCCACAAGCTCACGGAAGAGTGCCTGCTCTACATCCACAGGCGCGACGCCAATCTTCCATTTAAAGGTACGATACCCACTATCCAATTTTGTCGCCACCTGGGCTAGCGCTGCGCTGCCAGCCGGTAATAACCCTGCGACCCGATAGTCGCGGGCTGGAACAGATGCGCGACCCGCCAGCGCGGCACTCAGCCCAAACGCACAACACGGCAACCCTGCCAGCGTAGCCGCGTCCTCGACCAAGTCGGGAGCGTCCACCAATTGATCTAAAAAAGCGCAGGCTTGTACTATTGTTTCCGTACCAAACTCTGGAATCGGCGCGATTTCACCGTAGCCGACCCCGAGATCGCTCTCCGCCCGCAGAACAAATCCCTCACGTAGAAACCACTCGCCACGCGCAGTCTGAAGCGGTTTGGCGAAGGTTCTTTGATAGCGATAATACGAAAAGCAGTAAACCATTTACTCCAAACTGTCGTTTCTCCTTGAGAAAAGACAATCTTTTGCTGGATTCAGTCTATGAATCCTACCGCTTCTCCCAGCCTTGCAGATTTTTATCCATCAGCCGATAAGTTCTTCCACAACAACTTACCGACCGGTTTGACCTACGACGACATCTCACTCGCGACCCTCTACTCAGATGTGTTGCCGCGCCAGACAGTCCTCGCGACACGTATCTCCGAGGCGCTAGAGCTACAAATTCCAATCATCTCATCGGACATGGATACTGTGACCGAATCGAAGATGGCGATCCAAATGGCGCTCAATGGTGGTCTCGGACTGATCCACTACAACATGAGCGACGAGAAGCAGATCAAGGAAGTCGCCCGCGTGAAGAACCATATCCATGGCTTCATCCAAGAGCCAATCAAGGCCGGTCCAGAGCAAAAGATCGGCGAAATCCTTGAATTCATCGACGCCCGCGGCTTCGGCTTCAGCACCTTCCCTGTAGTCGATGATCACAACAAACTTCTCGGACTACTGCCAGGACGCGTCGTCAAACCGCGCTACGCCGACCGCCTCGTCTCTGAGGCCATGACGCCACGCGATCAGATCTACACCTTGACTGAAAAAGAAATCGGCCAAGACCCGATCAAAACCGCAGACGAATTTTTCACCAAGCACCTCGGTATTCACAAGCTGCTCATCGTCGATGACAACGACCGCTTACGCGGACTCTTTACCCTGAGCGACATCGAGCGCATCAGCGAAGAATCTCAGCAATCGGTCAAGCCCGCGCGTGACAGTCACTTCCGCTTAATGTGTGGTGCTGCGATCTCCGCACATCGTAAGTCCGATGGCTCGCTCGATAAAGATCGCATCATTACTCACGTTGGCCAACTCGTCGATGAAGGTGCCGACGCCATCGCCGTTTCCACCGCACACGGATTCTCCAAAGGTGTCGGCGATTCAATCCGTATGCTGCGCGAAGAATTTAAAGACCTCACCCTGATCGCTGGCAACGTCACCAGCGCAGAAGGTGTCGACTTCCTTGCCGATGCAGGTGCCAATTCGATCAAAATCGGTCAAGGCCCCGGCTCAATCTGCACCACTCGTATTGTCGCAGGTGTTGGCATTCCACAGATGACAGCCCTCTACGTAGCCTCTATCGCAGCACGCAATCAAGGCGTCTCGATTCTCGCCGACGGTGGCATCACCAAATCTGGCGACATGGTCAAAGCGCTCACACTCGCCGACGGCGTGATGTGCGGTAGTTTGTTGGCTGGATGTAATGAAGCACCTGGCCAGATTATCGAAATCAACGGTAAGCTCTATAAACAATACCGTGGCATGGGCAGCAGCGCAGCCATGAAAGACGGCTCCGCCGCCCGCTACGGGCACGACCGTAAAGACGTCGCCACCAAGGCTGCAGCCGAAGGTATTGAAGCACTTAAAGAGTCGGCGGGCTCACTGTCCGGTGTGCTCCGCGAACTGGTCGGCGGGATTCAGTCCGGCATGGGCTATCTCGGCGCTTCCACGCTCTCCGAACTACGCGCCAACGCCCGCTACATACGCGTCAGTCCAGCAGGCCAAAAAGAGTCCTCTCCGCACGACGTGATCACTGTCAAAACCAGCGACCACGGGTCAGACAATTCGAAGTAGCCACACAACCGCTTGCTCAGCTTCTTAGCTTTTAGAAAAAACATGCTCACACCATTTTCCTCTCAACTCATTGCCGATACAGGTATTTCAACTGGCGACGAAGGTAAAGGCCGCGTCATTCTCGAAATCGTCAATGAACTGCGCGACATCACTGGCCGGCAAGACGCCGTCGCCGCGGTTATGAAAGTCAACGGCGGCTCCAATTCGGGACACACTGTGGCTGGACTGAAGCTCAACCTCCTGCCTGGAGGGGTTGCCGATCCACACGTACCGTACCTGCCAATCGGTTGCGGCGTCGTCGCCGATCCACGTAAGTTCCTTTGGGAAGTCGCCTACGCCGAGCAAAACGGCCACGTCGCCCTCAAGCGCCTCGCCATCGACGAGCGTTGCCTCGTCTCTGACGTCTGCCACCGCCTACTCGATCTCGCCTTCGAAGACTACCGCGTGCACATCCTTAACGATGATCCGCGCGGCTCCACTGGACGCGGCATCACTCCCGCCTATCTGGACGAAGTTGGCCAATTTCAGATTTTTTACGCCGACTTTTGCGGCCCAAAAGATGTCTTTGCAACGAAGCTACGGAACCGCGCCGATCGCGCGCTGCGAATCATTGAGCACGTCTGCCAAGTCGCTCCCGAGCGTTGGGCGAGCCTGTTCGACACCCTCACTGGTGCCGAGACCAAGGCCAACCAGGAGATCATCGACAGCGGCGCCTTCAACGAAGCTGAATTCGAATTCAGTCAATTCGCCGGCGACCAGCCCTTCACGCTGAACATTGACGCATTGATCGAAGCCTACTGGGCAGCTGGCCAACAACTCGCACCACAAGTCTCCGACGTGCGTGAACTCATCCTCCGCGCTCAAGACGACGGCAACTACATCATCGGTGAATTCGGCCAAGCCTATTGGCTCGACAAGCGCCATGGCTTTGCGCCCAACGTCACCGCGTCACACACCTTTACACCTGAGTTCTTCCAGTCCGCAGGCATCCCCGCGCAAGCGATTCACAACGTCGGTTGCTGCAAGGCCTACGACACTAAGGTCGGCACCCACGTATTTATTTCGGAAATTGAACTCGACCACCCGCTCAGCAAACAGCTGCGTATGATCGAGTTTGGTGCCACCACTGGCCGGCAACGAATGGTCGGCTGGTATGACGCAGTTGAAAAAGGCGATGCGCTTCGCTACGGAGGCTATCAAGACCTCGTGCTCAACAAGCTCGATGCTCTCAGCCACTCAGGCGACTGGCAAGGCGAGCTTAAAATCTGTATTGGATATGAGGATACAGCTGGTAAGATTGTCTACCACGTGCCACGCGACGACGTTTATCGCCGCACACTCAAGCCGGTTTATAAAATGGTACCCGGCTGGAGCGAAGACATCTCTGGCGTCCGCAGCTTTGCCGACCTTCCCGAAGCCGCGAAAAACTACGTCGCATGGATGCTCAAAGCCTTGGTCGACGTCGCCAACCACGGTGACCACAACAAAAACAAGATTCCAAATCTGCGCTACATCGGCGTTGGCCCCGAGCCGAGCCAAATCATTAAAGATGTACCTGCGGTTGAAGAGCTCTTAATACTCGCGAAATAACTCTTACATGAAACCAAAAATCATCGCGGCCTGTGAGGCTTTCTCGCTCGGTCAATCCGCCAACGCACTTTTACATATCGCTGACGAAGCAGAGTGGCATATTGTGGGCGACCACACCATCGTCGGCAAAGCCGGCATTGAAGCGACCTGCACTGAGGCAGAGGCAGAAGGTAACCCAAACTTCAAAAACATCCGCACGATCGAGGGCAGGAACCATGTCGTCGTTGAGGGCAACGACCTTGATTCTGACATTCATTACTGCGACATCTACACCATCGAAGAGGATACAATCTATGAAATCTCCTCTTACTGCCTCGCGCGTCAAGAAGGTGATTTTGCAGAAGAAGGCGATACAGAGTAGGTCACGCCCCCTGATAGCTGAGCACGATGCGGCGACTGTGCGAACGCGCGCGATGCTCCCAGAGGAACACGCCCTGCCACGTGCCGAGGCACAAACGACCAGCCACGAACGGGATCACTTCTGTCGTCCGTGTCAGCGCCATTTTGATGTGACTCGGCATATCGTCCGGCCCTTCGTACGTATGCGTAAAATCCGGGTCATTCTCTGGTACGAGGCGATCGATGAAGCGCTCCAAATCGCGGCGCGCGGACGGGTCGGCATTTTCCATAATGACCAAGCTGCAACTAGTATGGCAGCAAAACACCGTAACCGTACCTTCGCGCAGACCAGATTCTCGTAATCCGTCTTCGATGGCAGACGTGAACTCTTCGGTTGATTTGCCTGGTGCGGAAATTTGTAGCTGTTTAGTGAAGGTCGGCATGAAAGGAAGTAATAAGGTCGAAAAGTTAAGGTGTGAAAGTCTGTGAAGGATTTCAACACTTAGCTACGTGCGGACATGGAGACACTGTCCCTCCACGACAAGATACGCAGCTAACACAATGGAGGGGCACCGTCTTCCTCTAGCATGAGCTGGTCGAATGCGGTGAGCGCAGATCACGCCGTCAGGTGTTCGCCCCCTTAAACCAGCAAGAAGAAGGCCCGCGCCAGCGCGGACGCCACACTTTGCAGCCTCACAAAAACGTGGCGTGCGAGCTTGCTCGCGCCCTCAGTTGCCCTAGCCTGCTCGCTAATGCCTAGGTTTCTTCGAGAGATTTTGACCATCACTGCGCTCACCATATTGGGCGCGGCGTTTTCGCTATGCAGCGGACTGGCACCCTTGCCTTGGGCGGAGCCAGTCTTAGCACCGGGCGAAATCCGACTCATCGATGCACGTGCACTCGACGTGCTGTGGGTCGATGCGCGCAGCAAAGCTGACTTTACCGCAGGCCACATACCCGAGGCCATTTGCCTCAACGACGAACACTGGGAAACTGGGGTCGTGGCGTTAATGAGCACATGGCTGATGAATCCGCGCACGATTATCGTGTATTGCGGTAGCGAGAGTTGCGCCACCAGTAAACTCATCGCAGATCGACTGCGCGAGTCATTACCCAACGCTGAAATCTACAGCTTGAAAGGAGGTTGGGACGCATGGGTGCAATAAACAAAAAGTCGCTCTTCGTATTGATCGCTCGCCTAGTACTTGCTGGGGTATTTGTGATGGCCGCCTTGCCGAAAATTGAAGATCCCGTAACATTCACTAACTCTGTCGCTGCCTTTCGAGTCATCGATTTGGACCTCTCCGCGTGGGTCGCACTGTTTCTGCCGTGGCTGGAGCTCGTACTAGCCCTCGGCATACTGATACCAGACATTCGGCGCAGCAGTGCTGCCCTCATCGGATTATTACTATTCAGCTTCATTGCTCTACATACCAGCGCTTGGCTGCGTGGGCTCGACATTAGCTGCGGTTGCTTTGGTTACGAGACGGGCGAACCTGGCACGAATTACAGCTGGCTTATAGCGCGTAACGTAGTACTACTTTGGTTTATATTTTTGGTGTTACGCCAAGACACCCGGAATAATCCAGTAGCGCCGAATTCTTAATTGTCAGTATTCCCACTTGCGCGTCCATTCGCTAGACATATTCAATTATATTATGTTACAACACTTTCCAATAGCCGCGCTCCTACGGATCATGTTCTTGTTTTTGCTCCCACTCGTTATAAACGCCGCGCAACTGGAATGGGACCAAACCGAAGTTCGTATTGAGCTCAAACCCAATCAAAAAGAGGCTCGTGCGAAGTATGTGGTCACGAACAGGGGAGACGAGACCGTGCGCATCGCCGAAGTCAAAACTAGCTGCGGCTGTACTGGTTCAATCCTAGATCATAAAATCATCAAGCCTGGGCAATCCACCACGATCATTGCAATTTTTAACAAGGGAAAGCGCACAGGGCTGAACCACAACACGCTAAAGGTCTACCTCGACAACCAGACCGATGCTGTCGCGACACTTCACATGATTGTGCAAGTGCCCAAGCTAGTCGAAGCAAAGCCAAATATCGCCTACTGGAATTCATCCACTCCGAACACTGAAAGACAAGTCCGCATCACCCTAGACAAGCGCTACATTGACGAAATCAGTAGCATCGAATACGATCGCGCTATGCTCACAATCATTGAAGAGTCCGATCCCAACGGCGAGTTTGACCGCATCCTGCGTGTGATGCCAAAATCATTCGATGACCGAATTCGCGAGTCGGTTCGTATCAGAGCCCACGGCAAAAATGGCATGACGGCTGAAGCGCGACTACACATTTTCGTACAACCATAGTTGCTCAGCCGTCGTCCTGCAGAAAAAATCTACGCTTATTTTTGTAGATCATACTGATCCATTCGCTTGCGCAACGTCGCTCGTGTCATACCCAATATTTCAGCAGCTTTCACCTGCTTGCCGCCAACCTCCTCCAACGTAAGGCGAATAATTTCGCGCTCCGCATGTTCTAGAATGTTGGTCCCATGTGCGTCTCGAAGCTGCTGATACACTTCCGTAAAGGGCTGACCTGGCAAACCGACTAGCCCCTGCTCTGCCGATGCCTCAATATACGGCACCTCAATCGAACCTACATTTTGTGCGCGATCATCGATATTCGAAAGTGTCCCATCGCCCAAGCTCGGCACTGGGGTGATCATATCGCAGCCCACTGCTGCAAGCAATTCCTCCGGCAGGTCCTTCAGGAGAATCGTATCGCTTTGCGCCATCACCGCACTGCGGTACACTAAATTTTCCAGCTCACGAACATTACCTGGCCAGCTGTATTTGGAAAGCGCACTCAAAGCCTCAGGAGAAATTGTCTTCGTACCTGCCTTACTGTCACGGGCGAGTCGCTTCAGCACGAAATCGATCAACAGCGGCACGTCTTCCATACGCTGGCGCAAAGGCGGCAATTGAATGCGCACCACGTTTAATCGATAGTAAAGGTCCTCACGAAATGTTTTCTCTTTCACCATTTCTTCGAGCGGCTTATTCGTCGCAGCCAGCAAGCGCACATCGACCTTGATAGTCTCACTGCTACCCACGCGCTGGATCTCCCCTTCCTGTAAAGCGCGCAAAATTTTAGTCTGTGTTGCCAGTGCCATGTCACCGATCTCATCTAAAAAGATAGTGCCACCATCACACAGCTCAAACTTGCCGATGCGTTGATTCGTCGCTCCCGTAAAGGCTCCCTTCTCATGACCAAACAGCTCACTCTCAATCAAATTGTCCGGAATCGCTGCACAGTTCACCGCAATATACGGCTTCTGTGCTCGTAGACTATTTTGAAAAATCGCACGGGCAATTAGTTCTTTACCGGTACCACTTTCCCCAGTGACCATCACCGTTACATCACTGGCAGCGACTTGACCGATCATCTTAAAAACATTCTGCATCGCCGACGAACTGCCGATAATGCCTCCTTCGATCTCCTCCGCCGTCACACCTTCGATCGGCTCCTCTTGACTCGCCCGATCCATATCGCTCGACGCCGCTAACGCAGACTCCGTCAACGACAGGATTTTTTTCAAATCAAAGGGCTTCATGATGTAGTCAAACGCACCAAACTTCATTGCCTCGATCGTGGTCTGCGTCGTCCCATACGCTGTCATTAATATGATCATCGCATTGGGGTTGGCCCCGCGCAAGTGCTGCAGTGCCTCTATACCGCTCATCCCACCCATACGATTGTCCAACAGGATAACATCCGGTGAATGCGACTCTGCCATCTCCAGACCAGCCTCACCGCTATTTGCTTCAATAACGTTGTATTTACGCGCTGAAAGCACGCGCTTGAGCGAATAACGAAGATCGTCGTCATCATCGATGACGAGAATAGTAGGTGTGTCTAATGTAGCAGCCATGTCTGTAGAATGAGCAAACAATCTGCTCAGCCCCCGAGCATATTGCAAGCAGGATGCATCCACCGAGTTTTCCTTAAATAGCCTGAATTTACTTAAATTTAATACGCCCGGAAATAGCCTTCAACTAAGGCATCGCTTCGCTCTCGCTCTTCATAAAAAAAACTACTTACTATCTCGTATTAAAATATCGATACATCACTTAGAACAAAATAAGAAAGGCTTTGCTCTAGTTTGTTCTCTAGTCTTTATGTCGTTTGTTATTTTAATGGCGCTCTCACTAATGACGCTTATTCAAATCGAAGTACGCGCCGCCAAAAGTAACTTACAATCATTGCGGGCGCGTGAAAGCGCCCGCCTCGCGCTGATGCTCGCGATTGGCCAGCTCCAAACAAACACTGCCGACGACCAGCGAGTCACCGCCCGGGCTGAAATCCTGGGTGAAGGGAACTACTCTCCAAAAACAAGATTCTGGACCGGCGTGTGGAATACGACCAATCCATCTGCTACCCCCACATGGCTCGTCTCCAGCGCGGCCGCAGACCCGGGAACGCCTCCAGTAGAAACCATGCAAATGGTTGGTTTCGGCTCGGTGGGGGCCGATGCCACACACCATGTCCACGCGCCCGTGCTCCACGTGTTCGACACAAGTGGCAAGATTTCAGATGCAATCGCATGGTGGATTAGTGATGAGGGCGTGAAAGCCAGCGTTGGAAAAAGCCCCTTACACCTACGGGCGACTCCAAATTTCATCGCGCCGACTTCAATCTCCACCTTAAGCAGCATGCTAAGTACATCGCATGGAATCGAAGAGGTATTTATAGACTATAATCGCTTCTCCTCTGCCTGTGCTCAAAAACTGGAACAGGTCGCTAGCCTCGAACAATTACTCGGACAAAATGACTTTAGCGACCGCAACCAATGGAAACTCTCATCCGAGAGTCCATTTCATGCGATCACACCATTGAGCTTAGGCGTGTTGGCCAGTGTCCGTCCGAATGGCGGGTTGATGCAGGACCTGTCACTATTTCCAAAACTAATTAGTGCCGAATTCGAAGACATCATCAGAAGCGCCGCCCAAACTGCTGCTGCTAATGCCCTCTCTACGACATATATTGACGCACAACGACACTTTGTGGATGTGCAAGGACTCCACGAACTCGGCGCACTCACCGACGGACAAATTGCAGCCCCCATTAGCCCGGTTCTATCCAACCTAATGATGGCATTTACGATCCGTCAGAACAATGCCGACGACCCACGACTATACCTCAGAATGGCATTTTTCACAGATCTCTGGAACCCTTTTACCAGTACACTAAAAACATCATACCCAAACGGAGAGCCCATGGAGCTCCAGCTCGAAATCACTGGATTACCCACGGTCGAAGTCGTAAAATATAGACCCGCACCCGTTGCGGTTGACACCGTCGACAGCGCCACGGTTGACATACAGGACTTACTTGCAGATTCGACACATTCTGACGGTGCCCTCGTCATACGCTTAATGCATGACCACAGTGAGCTCTGGTTGCCTGGGCGCACAAAAAACTGGACGGGCATTAGCGATGCCGACGAAACCGCTGGAGCATCCCCCTACGAATCGATCACAACCGATTCTAAATTATGGCACCACAATAGCCGTAAACTCGGTGGAATTCGAGGCATCGATACCCAAATCGATTTGCAAAAAGGCCCTGGTCTGATTCGACATTTTTCCTCCGAAAGCTCACACATCCGGATCAAATTGTTTGCCTACAACCCAAAGACGGAAGCGAAGCGCTTACTCGCTGAATATGGTGATATTCACTACGAACCAGTAAATACTCTGCAACCAAGCACCGAAACTGGCTATCAATACGACCATAGCGAAATGACATTCGGCTACCATATTCAACTCAGGGAGCCTCGTCACTCCCACGAGGATCTCGAATATTACCGTGGCCGATGGCTGCACGACAACGATCCACGTAATCCATCCCCGACTTTTAATGCGGAATGGCACTTAACCAATGACGCATCAATACCTCAAGGGAGCCCCTACATTCCGGTGATCCGGGGCAGCACACCCTTGTCCACGCCAACACCAGAAGCGATCAACCAAAGCCTAAGTCATATCAACTTCCCTGAGCATAGCCGGTTGTTAGATCGCAGCAGCCCCCACCTCTACAAACTCTGGCAAGATGCTCCACTATTTGAACTGCCTCGCGAAAGGCCACTTTCACTCGCATCGCTACAACATCTTTATTTCCACAATGAGCGCCCCAACAAGGTCGGTAATAGCTGGGGTGATCGAGGGTCGATCAATACCTCAGCATGGTTTGATCGGTACTACCTTTCGGGCTTAAGCCGAATCGATACTCCAGGGGCTTACGACCCAACTGCCAGCCTGCCGAATCCGACACTCGTCCCTTATCAATTCAATGTTCCTGTCGCTGCGATCACTCGCTGGCAAACTGCCAATTCGGATGATTTGGCCCAGTCGCGAGAGCTTGCGCAACATGCCTTCGTGGTACATCGATTCAATCTCAACTCTACCTCAATCGCTGCATGGAAGTCGGTGCTTGGCGGGCAGCGAATTAAAGAGTGGAATTATTTAGATTACCCAGAAGACAGCTCTGACCTCTCATCGCTTACAGTCAGTCAAGATTCGTGCGAACGGATGTTTTCGCGATTTTCTCACTCTCTAAGCGAAACCTATAAAGCACCCCAGACTCCAGCCTTTGAAGGCACAGAACCTGTCGCTCCTTCCGCGTATTATCGACGAGGTGCACGCCACTTTGATGCATCCAGAATCGAGTTACTCGCCAAAGAAATCGTTAAACGTATAAAACGAAGAGGTGCGCCCTTTCAATCAATGGAAGCATTTCTATCCGAAGAATCACCTGGTAGCGGCAGTTTACTCGAGCAAGCCATTGCAGCATCCATCACCGCGAACGGGCGACAGCGTTGGGATCACCAATGGGAGACCGCAGGCACTCGTAGCGAAGACTCAAAAATCATCGACATCGATCACTTTGCACCAGGCTTTTTGACTCAAGCGGATATCATGACTGCCATTGGGCCGATGCTCGCGCCTCGATCAGACACCTTCAAAATACGTGCACGCAGCCAGACCTACTCAAAGCTAGGCACACCAATAGAATCGGCAACCATTGAGGCCATTCTTCAAAGAACTCCTGGTACGATCGCACCTACTGCCTCCATTAACCAACCCGCACCACGTACATTTAAAATTATTTCACTCCGATGGCTTACGGACGACCAGATATGAGCTCACAGCTACAGCTTCTATGTCTATTTATACTATTTGGTAGTGCATCTTTAGCGACTGAGCCAAGTATCAGGAAAATTGAATTCTCAGTCTATGGCCACACTCCCGTACGCCGCATCGAGTATATACCTGTCAGTGAGTCCGCAGTTGCTGCGGGAGCAACGCCTCAAGCAGCGATCACGATTGAAACGCATTCACTCGCACGCATGGGACCGCATCATTGGCTGGGAGACGGTCAGATAATGTTTGTAGACTCAACTACCAAAAAAAAAGTGGCGCACGTATACTTACCCCAAACATCCAATCAATGGCTGCTAATATTCATCCCAAATCCGCACTTTAAAAGTGATCCGAACAACCACTTAAAATATCTTATCTACGCATACGATGACAGCCCTAAGAACTTACCTAAAAATAATTTGTCATTTATAAACCTCACAGGGCAAACACTGTTCGGCACGCTCGGCACGAAGCGAATCAAACTCGATCTGGGGCCATCCGAGTGTTATCCAGTCGTAAAAAGCCTCCCCATTCACTTATGGTCACCAAGCGTTCATCGAGATAAATTCCTGCCAGCACTCAGCGAAACCTATCGCTGTAAATCCGACCACCGCTACCTCATGATCCTCTTCCCCCCTGTGCTGCTCGGTGCTGTAGATCTAGATGTTCGTTTCTTGTGCGAAGCAGTGCAGTAAGCCCCACACCTACAAAGCGCAGAATTTTTCCCAGAGGTAAGTAAACGACCAAGCGAAGTCGCGAGGCCGCTCGGTAATCCATGCATTGAGGTCATCGAGATCGACCCATTTGCCGTCCATCACCTCTTCAGTATCGAGCACAAAAGGACCCTCCGATTGGCAACGATACACCCAGACAAATTCTTGACCCGTTTGCCGGCAAGGCGACTCCTTAAAGACGCGCTCAAGGTTCTCCGGATCCGTAAGGCCGATCTCTTCGGCCAACTCACGCGGTGCCGCATCGTCATACACTTCGCCGCTATCAACGTGCCCAGAGCACGAACTTACCCATTTACCCGGTGCAGTGTCCTTCGTCAGCGAACGACGCTGTAAATACAGCTGCCCAGCGGCATTAAATACAAAAATATGCACTGCTCGATGCATCAACTGATCGCGGTGTACTATGAAGCGCGTCTCAACACGAAGGACGTGGTCCTCTGCATCAACAACGTCGAACAATTCATGGGCTGGCACGTTTGGTTCTATTAAATCAATGGTCATAACCTTGGTGCTTAGTGATCGTTCTACAACGAACAAAGTTCCAACGTCTAAGCAAAATAATTATATTCGCAAAAAAATTGAAGCAGGGCTGTCGGCCGAAACGTATCGGAGGCAGTATTTTTAGCGGATCAAGCCCTTGAAATCCTCGAAGTGGCCAGTAAAGCCACCAGGGACACCTTTATTGATAACTGCTACAGCATCGTGCGAATGGAGCGATTCAAGGTGCGCGCAGGCTACTTGGAAATCTACAATACGTGGTTCATCATCCAATTCTTCGTAGAGCAAGCGGGCCGCATCTTCGACGAATTTGGTAAACGCTCCATTCATTTCCGCGAACGCCTGCTCATCCTCGCGCTTAACCATCACCTGCGTCTCAGTCTTGAGCGCCTCAAGGCAGATCTGTTGTATCTCCTCAATGGTAACATGCTCACCTTCTTGAATTTCAACGCTCACGCGGGCAGTACTACGCTGCGAGTGTGGGATACCATAAATGTTTCGACTTTCACGGGCATGCTCAGAAAGCTCTGAGGAGCACGGGCAGGCAGACGAATAGATGAAGTCGAAATGAATGTATTTGCGGAAGCGATCAAGCTCATCGATTTTACCCTCGAATGCGCACCTATAATACTGCCATCCCTCTAGTCCACTCCGCAGGCTCGGCTTAAGGATTGGGTATTCAAAATCCAATTTTAACTGCGCACGATGAGCAATCACTTCGGTCTTATACTGGAGTAAGATCTCGTGCAACAGATCGGGTGTAAAAATACGATCTTGGAAAGTATAGAAGACCCGCATAATGCGCGACATGTTGATCCCCTTTTGGTTGGCCTCCAAAGAAACCGTTCCAGTGATCGAGGTTTCAAGCATTTGCGTATCCGAAGTCGGCGTGATGAAACGCAAAGGAAGTCTAAAATTTGAAATACCGACCTTCAGGATTGGCACATTAGCGCCGAAGATTTGCTGCGAATCAGTATTCTGCATATCGGGTAAATCAGCGCGATATTCGTCGGAAAGGACGAAATCCTGGTCATAGACCTTAACTGGCTTTGCTGCTGAAGTCAGTTCGTCCTGTGCGGAAATGCTGTGTTTGTTTTTCATGCTTCAATAGTCGTCTGCAAGCCTGCGACTGACATTCTTCATAACAACCTGTCTGAGAATGACTAGAGGCGCAAGCGTACGTCTCTCTTTATAGAGCGATGCAGGAAAAGCAGTATTACCTGATTTGGCAAGTGCGTAAAAATGCTTTGCCGAACAGGAGTGCCATGTTAATTCTGCACCTACATGTCGACCGATTTTCAAATCTTAGGTTCCAGTAGTAATGGGAATTGCTCCCTGCTCCGGACCGGAAACAGTAAAATACTCATTGATGCTGGGTTTTCTGGAAAGCGCATCGGTTTGATGCTCGAAGCCGTCGGTGAATCGATCGATTGTATTGATGCTGTCTTTCTGACCCACGAGCACAGCGATCACGCTCAAGGAATACGCGGGCTCTCAAAATACGTAGATTTGCCAGTATTTGCCAACCGAGATACTGCTGAAGCCGTCCAAGCGAAACTCACCAAGAAAGTGAATTGGCAGCTTTTTCAAACCGGTATGGGCTTTAATTTTCGCGATCTGGAGGTACGCTCTTTTGCCGTCCCTCACGATGCGTATGATCCTGTGGGCTATACATTCCATTGGGGCGAGGACGGCGACATGATCACACCCCGCCAAAGTCTCGCATGGGTGACAGATCTTGGATACGTGCCTGAACACATACGTGATCATATTAAATCTGTCCAAATCCTCGTCCTAGAAGCCAATTATGACGAAAAGTTACTAGATGGTGACGAACGTCGCCCTTGGTCGCTCAAACAGCGTATTCGCGGACGCCACGGGCATCTCTCCAACGACGCATGCTATGAGGCCTTGTACGCCTTAAACGGTAATTCTGAGTTGCGCGAAGTCTACCTCGCTCACCTCAGTAAGGACTGTAATACCGTCGCACTGGTTGAGAATAAGTTTGCGGAGCTGTCTGGGAGCAATAGCACCTTTAAGATTACAGTGGTCGACCCTCAGGCTGACGCGCCCCGCACTGTAAGACATTAAAGATTACCAGTACCTTTTGCTCATTTCATGAAAAATCCATATCGTAAGACCAAAATCATCTTCACTGTGGGGCCAGCCACACAAGACGAGGCGACACTCGAACGCCTCATTCACGCAGGTGTAGACATCTGCCGTATCAACATGGCCCATGCTGATCATGCTTGGACAAGAGAAATTATTCGCCGGGTGCGCAGCGTTTGTGAACGCACTGGCCGTAAAATCGCCATCATGATGGATGTCAAAGGCCCCGAGATTCGCACTGGTGATGTACCTGAGACGTTTGAGCTGGAAGCGGGCGAAACCTTGGATTTCACTTTCGGCCTAGGCCTAGGTGGAGTCGGCGAAGACGGAATCCGCCGTGTCGATGTCAACTACCCAGGTTTTTCGAAAGATATCAAGGTGGGCGACACTGTGCTCGTTGATAGCGGGTTGATGCGACTACGCGTCGTTGAAATCGCGCATGACAAACGCGTACGCTGCGAAGTCATTATCCCTGGCCCGCTCGGAAACCGCCGTCACATTAATTTGCCAGGCGTACGTGTGAATTTACCTGCTTTAACCAAAAAAGACCAAGGCGATGTCGATGTCGGCATTGAAGAAAACATTGAATTTTTTGCGCTTTCCTTCGTACGAGAGCCCGATGATCTCGACATCTTTCACCGCTATCTGTCGGACAAAGGTTCACCTGCGAAGGTCATCGCGAAAATCGAAGACCAACAGGCGATTCGCAATCTTGAAGACATCATCAAGGCATCTGATGGCCTCATGGTGGCCCGTGGCGACCTCGGCGTAGAATGTCCATTTGAAGATCTGCCACTGATCCAATCTCGAGCGATCAATGCCTGTATTCATAATACCAAGCCGGTGATTGTCGCCACTCACATGCTCGAATCGATGATCGACTCGCCGATCCCCACTCGTGCCGAGGTCACTGACGTCGCCAATGCGATTCGCGAAGAAGCTGACTGCGTTATGCTCTCAGGCGAAACTACGGTTGGCAAATATCCAGTCGAATGCGTCGAGACAATCAACCGTATTGCAGATCGCATGGAAAATGAAGATGGCCCAGTGCTGCGCGAAGACCTCGAGCTAAGGCTTCCAAAATCTAAGATGCTTCGTTCGGCGGCCTATCTCGCATCAGAATTGGATGATGCAGGCGTTGTTGTGTTCACCCGCCGCGGCTTATTATCGCAAAAGCTTTCCTCACTTCGAGCTAAAGTCCCTGTTTACGCATTTACTGATAATAAGGATATTTTCGGACAACTACTCATCATGCGTGGCATCGAGCCATTTTTTCTAAAATTCGACGATGTTGATCCTGAGCGCACGATCCAAAACGCCTTCGAAGCGCTAAAAGATCGTAATTGGGCAAAAAAAGGTGCGCCCATGGTGGTCATCACCAATGTTATTGCTGGTGAAAAGATCGTCGACACCATCCAGCTGCGTGAAGTTGAATAAAAAACTAGCAACTCTCTACCCAACCAAACCCCGCTATGAAAAAGATACAAGGTATCCTACTCCCACTCGCTCTGGTCTTTGGCGCCATTGCTATCTTTGAAACTGGTGCTCGCTACGGCGCGACTAATATGCGAGCACTCGCAATCGCCAGCGAATTGCAATTGCCACTAGGCATCTACTTTTCTGGGCACACAACCATGGATGATGAATCCCGTGCGCAGTGGGTTGCAGTCATCGATAATGGCATCGCCGCTGGCGCAATACATCGCCAATTGTGGTATTTGGGTAAAGAATCCCAAGCTCAGCTTGATAAAATACTTCGCTTTGCGCTATCGATGCGCGGTGATGGTGCCGCCAAGCGCTTCGAAGCGATCGCCAACAGCGAACCACTCCCGGAAGGAGTCAATCTCGTAAAACTCGATGAGATTCGCCGAGCGATCGATATCGCTCAAGTCGAACTGATCGACAATGCGCCCGCCCCGAATGAGGCAGAAACCGGGCAGGCCAAAGATGCTAAGATAGATTCTTAAGTTTCGATCAACCCCCTCAGTGCGTATCGATTAGCCATCAATACTGAGGCAATCGATTACCTCACGCTCTGAGAAAAAATCGAGATTTTAGTGCACGCGTGCCTTTTGATGGCGGCGAAGAGTCACGCTGGCCTCCTGCAACATTGTCCCTCTGCACGCAAATTCTGTTGTAAGTCAATCATGCGCTGAACGATCAATTAGCATGAAACATTCACTCCTGCTAATTATGGTACTTTCTTTATTCTCAACTCACCTCTCAGCGACCCCTTTAACTGTAGGTTCAGCTGCTCCGCAACTGGTGGCAATAGACCACAAAGGCACCTCTATCGACCTCGGTGCCTCGTTTAACGAAGGCGTCACTGTCGTATTTTTCTACCCGAAGGCGCTTACACCTGGCTGCACGAAACAAGCCTGTAGCTTACGAGACGCATGGGATTTACTAAAAAAACGCAACGTAACGGTATATGGCGTATCTTCTGATACTGCGAGTACCCAAGAGCAATTCCGCAACAAGCACGAGCTTCCATTCACTTTGATTGCCGACACTGATAAATCAGTCAGTCAAGCCTTTGGCAGAGGCCGCTGGAGCCGCCAGGCCTACATTTTTAATGACGGCATACTGGTCTGGCTCGATTTAAAAGCATCCACTGCGAAACAAGCTGACGATGTGCTAGCAGCACTCGACGCACTTGGCATCTAGGCCTAGCGACAAATGAAAAAAGCCTAGAAGAAAAATGCTTCAGCAAGTGCTTGCTCCGCAGCCAAAGGTTTAACGCGTGTGCAGATAACATCTTCCCCCTTACCTAAAGATGCAGCGATCTCACCACGTGAGCCATCTTTGAACTTACGGCATTTCAGGTAGCGATCATCGTTGTAAACAAACTCGAGCTCCAACGAACAAGGGTCAGCCACGGCCGACTCAGTCACTGAAAATTCAGCTTTCAATGACTGGCACTCAGGGCAAGCATCACACTCAGCAAAACAGGCTTGCACCCACTCTAACAACCCTCGGCCTTCGCCAGACATGCTTGCAGAATGACGCACCTGCACGGCCTCCAAGCCCTCGCATAGGCTTTCAATCGCGTATCCGCTCATATACTGGCCGATTGCTTGGCGCGCGGGGAGTAACCTCGCTTTTGCCAGATCTTTGACTCGGTTGCGGTTTGGCCAGCTTAATTGCGACAAATCTTCAGACTCCACCGAGCTGTCAAACACGCAACGGCGCACCCCAATGAGTAGGTCATCAAAATACGTCTCAATACGCTTGGCAGGCACCCCACTAAACCAGTGATAGGTTGGTAAATCTCCCTCAGTCCAGATCGATACTTGATTCGCCAAGTAGCCAAAATCCTCTGAATTATACTGTAGTAATAAAGCCTCGCAGCAGCACATCTCACGATGCGAGTCACCAATGTAACACTGGCTAAAGAGCTTACTCGCCATCGCACCTTTCAAATCGACGCGAGTGGGACACAATACAATGATGCGACTCGGGTAGCGCTGCGCAAAACGAATCAAGGCATCGAAACGCTCACGCGCTTCTTCTGCTGTCACGTCTAAACCAAAATGCAGCACCACATTCATCTGAGAGGCACGGAAATCTTGTTGCGTGCCAGTCGCTCCAGACTCCCACATCGTCGCCAGTCGACTTGTTACTTCACGCACAGGAAGATCCACACCCGGGAGGACATCAATTAATTCAGCCATAATAGTCTCTCTTGAAAACTGTCTGTCAGTCATTACCTCAATCGATTAGAAACAGCTCAACCAGAGCGACGCCATTGGTGGCCCTTCTCGCTAAGTAAGCGCACACTCGCCGACGGACCCCATGAACCTGCAGCATACTCCGCCAGCCCATTTTGGCCACACGCTTGCCAATGCTCTAAAATGGGCGTGATCAACTTCCAAGATGCCTCGGTCTCATCACCGCGAATGAACAAAGTACTATCCCCGATCATCGCATCTAAAATCAAACGTTCATATGCCTCTGGCGTGTTTGAGCCAAAAGTCGTCGCATAGCGAAAGTGCATCTTAACCGGCTGCGTACGTGTCTCCAACCCCGGAATCTTTGAATTCATGACCAAGGTCACGCCCTCATCCGGTTGAATTCGAATCACCATCGTGTTCTGCGCCACGTCAAACTTGTCGCCTTCAGAAAACAAAATGCCAGGTGGGCGTTTAAACTGTATAGCGATTTCACTCGCGCGGCGGGCCATACGCTTGCCTGAGCGAATGTAAAACGGTACGCCTTGCCAGCGCCAATTATTTATCGATAACCGCAAGGCTGCATAAGTCTCAGTCGAAGAATCTGCGGGGATTCCCTCTGCCTCCATGTAGCTCTCGACGGGCGATCCATCAACAACGCCATCGGTATAGCGCCCGCGAACCACATCGCCGCCGTCGGTCTTAAGCTCGAGCGGTTGGATCGCTTTTAACACCTTCACTTTTTCATCGCGAATCGCCTCTGGATCAAGCGATACGGGGGGCTCCATAGCAGTGAGCGCCACGAGTTGCATCGTATGATTCTGGATCATATCACGCAATGCGCCACTGGTGTCGTAGTAGCCACCTCGAGTACCGACACCGAGACTTTCCGCCACAGTAATTTGCACGCAATCCACGTGCTCGCGATTCCACAGCGGTTCGAAAATTGAATTACCAAAACGCTGCACCAATAGATCCTGCACCGTTTCTTTGCCTAAATAGTGATCAATCCGGTACACCTGTGGCTCTTCAAACACTTCATTGATCGCGGCATTCAGCGCCCTCGCTGAACCTAGGTCTCGGCCGAATGGCTTTTCGATAATTACTTTGGAAGCCAACTTTGTGCCGACATGTGCCTTGGCCATCCCACTTCTGCCCAGATTATTTATAATTGGCTCAAAGACACTCGGCGGTGTCGACACATAAAAAAGGCGCTGTACATCGCGACCGAGCCCCGCCTCGATCTGATCAATCTTTTCCGCAAGCGAGGCAAACGCCTCCGCATCATCATAGCCACCGGAATGGTAAGTCATGTTCTGCCGCACTCGGTCCCAAACTTCCTTATTCAACGGGCGACGAGAGTGCTCGCCAATCGCGTCGTCCATAATCTCACGAAACACATCATCTGCGATCGGTTTGCGACCATACCCTATCAAGTGAAACTCCCCAGGCAGTAAATTATCCAAGCCTAGATTAAAAATTGCCGGCACTAGCTTACGCGCAGTGAGGTCACCTGAGGCGCCAAAAATCACCACCACAGTCGGCGGTGCGCCGCGATGTTTACTTAAGCCATTAAGGAAAGGATGCCTAGGTTCGTCTATTTCGTTAGTCATGTCTGGGTGCGTTGGACTGAAAAATGTTTATGAAAAAGGGGTACATTTGGATAATGCTGCACTGATCCACGCCCTCCTTTGCAAATCGAGACGCCTATAATGTCAAAGCGGAAGTGCTCCGGCGGATTTCGCAACTGTTTCAAATAATTCGTACAGCCACGCATGAGTACTTCTTTTTTATGCCTGTCGACCGAATAAAAACCAGACACTAGGGCTTTTTCCGAACGTGCACGGACCTCAATAAAAACCAATACATCGCCATCCCTACAAATCAAATCGAGCTCATCTCGCTTGTAGCGCCAGTTACGAGTCAGTATACGATAGCCAAGTACCCGCCGACAATGGTCTGCCGCGAGGTCTTCCCCAAAGTCGCCCAGCTGCGCACGTGTACTTCCGGGAGGTAAGCAACGCGTACGCTTGCTCCGAAGGCGGTTACGGACACGATTAAAAATGTTCACAAGTTAACCTTTAGCAAAAATAGCACTCATCGCAAGAAATCAGATAGAAAGATCACACAGGCGCTTTTTATGCTTTTCAGGCTTCGAGGATTCCAGCTTTCTACACTCACACGCATGAGCACCCAAAGACATATCATTGTCGGCGCAGGCCTCGCCGGATGCCTACTCGCATGGCGATTAGAACAAGCAGGGCAGCGAGTCATACTGATCGGCAGCACTGAGCTACCGAATGCCTCAGAGGTCGCAGGTGGCATCATCAATCCCGTGACGGGTCGCTGGATGACCAAAACCTGGAATTTTGATACGCTCATCCCGTGCGCAGCACTCACTTACCGTGAACTCGAGCAACAGTTCGACATCGCGCTGTACCACCCGATTCCACTCATACGCTATTGCCAAAACAGCACCGACACAAAGCGGATGGGCAGGCGCATGCGAAACCCCCGCTACGCCAATGTGCTTGGCGAATCAATCGCTGCAGGCAATGGTCCGCCCGCCCTAGAAGATAGCCACGGTAGCTTTCAGATCAAACAAGCTGCTCATGTTGACCTCCCTTTGCTGCTGCAAACGCTCCGCGCCTATTTTATCAATAAAGCAATTTTTCGGGATGAAAGATTCGTCTACAGCGACTTACGTAAAGCTAGCAATCAATGGGAATATAATGGCTTACAAGCTGACCATATTACCTTTAGTGAAGGCACAGGCATGCAACTGAACCCTTGGTTCAACTGGCTACCGTTGACCCCCGCCAAAGGCGAGACGCTGGTCATCGAGTGCCCTGACCTCAACCTTCCTCGGGCAATCTACCATCACAGGAAGTGGCTCCTCCCTTATGGCGACGGCACGTACCGCTTGGGTGCAACCTTTGACAGCGGCGATAGCTCTCACGAACAGACCGCGGCGGGTGCGAGCGAGCTGCTTAAATCCGCTCAATCCTTTATCGACCCGGCACACCACATAAAAGTCAAACAGCATTACGCTGGCGTTCGACCCACCACCCAGGATTTACGACCCTTCATCGGCGATCATCCCACGGAGCGAGGGCTTCACATTTTTAATGGCCTAGGCTCCAAAGGCGCCTCTTTGGCTCCAGCACTCGTCCGTCAGTTTTTAGCACATTTGCTCGCGGGCGAAGCTCTTGATCCAGAAATCGACATCACGCGTTTCCACGGCATGTTCAACCCCTCCATCCATGCGCCTTACTGACATCGCCCACGATTACCTACGCGCAGAGCTAAAGCCTGGCGATCGAGCACTGGATGCCACTGCTGGCAATGGCCACGATAGTAGCTTCATGGCTGGAATCATCGGCTCTTCGGGTCATCTGATCGCAATTGACCTGCAGGAAGCTGCGATTCGCGCGACACGTGCGCGCATTGAAGCGATTAGTTCTCTGCCACAGGCCGAGTTACTCGTCGCCGACCACTCGCAGGCACTAAAATCGCTTTGCTCACAGTATGCGCAAACGATCAGTGCGATCACTTTCAACCTAGGTTACCTGCCAGGCAGTGATAAACGAATCCAAACTAAACCAAAATCCACACTCACTGCTCTGCGAGCAGCCAGCGAACTGCTAAAACCTGACGGGCTGTTACTCGTGACTGCATATCGCGGACATGATGGCGGCGAAACAGAAGCTCACGCGGTGGCAGAGTGGATGCACACTATCGAAATACGCGGATGGTCTGTAACAAGCCATGAACCGGTGGTGACGAGCGGCCGTATTCCCCCGATCCTGTGGGTTGCTCGCAACACATGACTCGCCTTGCGCGACTATTTTGCAATCAAACCAAAATTCGCCTGATGGACTTCAAAAAAGTCGCCTGCATATTGGCGCGACATATAAAAGCGCACTCGCAGCGTATACGCCTCATCCGGCACACGTGTCGGTAATACGATTCGCCGGACCCCAGAAGAATCTCCGGTAGGACAGCGAAACAGCAACTTTCGCTCGATCTGGCGGCCCTCACGATCTGACCACGACAGCCAAATTTGTGAGCGGTTGTCTGGGCTGATTCGATAGGCAATGCTGGCATCCAACAAATAGCGCTGCCCCGAGACCACTGGCACATCGCGAAAGATCGAAAAGACATCGGCTCCAGTCACACGAACACCAGAACCATTGTCCACTGCTTTAATCGCCAAACGCTCTGTTGGGCGGAAATCAAAATGCCAACCCGGCACTTTAGGTAAATCGGGGCCGAGGAAGTTACGTGACTTCGGTTCAGTCGCAGCATGCTGTAACTCAAAATTTTCGAGTTCGGAGCAGAGTGCCTTCTCATCAGTCGCCCACCACTCGGCGACCTCCATTGCATCTGCGTACTCATGCAACTCGGCAGCGGGCATGGCAACCCCTGCATGTGCCATAGCTGCTACAACAAATGCGACAGGATCGAGCTTAGCATATTTGACAAATGACTTAAGTCGCGCATGCATCGGCTGATCTAACAAGCGCCCACTGAGAACCGTGAATGTCGTTCGCTTCTGAAGATAATGTAGTAACTGCTGCGGCAGTGCTGCAGCATCTCCCGCATCTATGAATACATTCAATGCATTCGCGACTAAACGCGTACCCGACGCATGCTGTGCGGCATAGGCTTCCGTCATACTGAATGCGTCTGAGACGATCTCGACGCGGGCCAAGCGGCGTGCATCATTTGCCACCAGTTCTTTTGCAGACTCGATCGAAGCCCGCAGTACTTGCAAGATTTCAGTATCAAAGAGTTCGATACTGAATTCATCTTCATAAAACTTAATCCACTCCGGTGTTCCCTCATTCAGATTGCGGTGCCTTTCGGCGGTTTCATAAAACGCACGTATCGGCTCAACAGCCGCACCGAAGAAGTTCGCATAATACTCCTCAATGAGGACTGCAGCATCTTGCTCCGGGTTCCACAACAACTGCGCAGTCAACCAAGCCTTACAACCATCTAAGCCCCAAGAGGAAGGCAACTGCGAGAAAAACACTGAAACCCCATTCTCCGCCATGAAAGAAACGCTCTGTGCGATCCATTCGCTAAATTGACGCGGGTAAATATAAGGTGCTCCGAAATAATAATCCCACGTTGCAATGCGTTCCGCACCGGAATTCGCCCAGCGACGAATCAATGCCTGATCCTCCGTTCGATAGGCTGGATCATGCCACTGAGCACGGTCAGCCGTCAGCACTGGCATCACTCTAGGATGGATTGGAAACGAGGGCGATTGCTCAGTCCAATAATAAGCTAAGGCAGTCAAATACCGCGGCTCCCCTGACGGAGTGGTCCACGCCCCCGCCTGATCAAAGACACGCGCTGCAACCGCATTCATAAAGCCAAACACCAGGTCGGTATAATTCGGCTTACCCCGAAAATAGTTAATCGGCTCAAGCGCCCTGCGCGTGGCCTCAGAGTCGTCGAACAAACAATTATCATTGATCGACAACGAAAAGCTGCGTGCTTCTGGATTGGCCTCAAATGCTGTCAATGCGGCCTGTGCGGCAATTTCGATCGCACGTGATTCGGTAAAGTCAGGCTGCGGATCATAACCACCATGCCCGCGCGGAGCACGGCGACGCCCATAGACCTCGGAGAACACCTCTGGCTCTGTATTATAGAGTTCAGGCGTAAACACCTTCGCCAATGCATGATTGAATTTGAAATGCCGCACCAAGCGATTGCGCCTACCAAAGTCGCCATTCATCGGATAAAACTGCCGCATCACATACGCCGGCTCTTCATACCAATGACCTTCAGGAAACTTGTCACGCTTCGGTCCGACAAACTCTAAACCGATGTCTTCTGCCCAATACCAGCGTGCACCCAGCACCTGCTCACACAGTGCATACACCCCATTGAGTGCGCCCAATTCCCCATCACCGTTAATAAAGATACGCGTTCCTTGCCTGTGAATTAAAAATGCATCGTTCTCAAGGCGACTCTTTATGTGCCCCGAATTTCTTAGATAAATCGCATATTTTGGTCGCTCTCCAGAGGCTACTTGCACCGTCAGTTGCACCCGGTAGCGCTGCTCAAATACATCACGAAGGTCCTCAACCGCAGCGCTTAACTGATCGCCCATCTCCGCAGGCACCACCAATGTACGAAGAGACTCAATCGACAAGCGATGCGCCCCCGTCAAATGCTCGACTCGCCACGCTCCGGGACGGCTCGATTGCGCTGCAAGCATCATCACAGAACAACTTAAAACAACGATGGATAAAAATATATGGTACACGCGCATTAGAACTCAGACCTCACACTTGACAGTCAACCAACTCACCTAGCAAGTACGAGAGCAATCAGACTCAAACAACAAAAAAGAACCGCACAAAAATGCCTGATTTCATATAGTGACTTTAGCGTGATTCGCTCAGGGGCACGCTTCGCAAAAAAAAGCGGCTAGCGTACTAAACTGTCCACACCACGACTCTACTCACAGAATCAACGGTCACACAAGCCAGCTGATCAAAGCTAACTTGAAACGCACGATCAATCATACCTGCTAATTGACTCAGCAACTGCGAAAATGGATTGCGATTCCATTGGCTAGAAATCGCCTGGAGAGAGTTAGACGAATCGTTGCGCTTCATTGTCGCGCGGCAAATCTTTCATTTTGAGCACGTGGCTTACTTCAGTGTTAAACTGCGCTAGACTTGATCGAACTGCTCAATTCCCTTGCGCACGTCTGACAAAAATGAAGCCGCTCCGACACCGTTGATCCATCGGTGATCGAAGGTCAACACCAGCGAAGCTACTTCAATCGTGCCACCTTCGCTTGATTTAGGATCTGGTAATCGATATGGCGTTCCGATAAAGATCGTCGCGATCGATGGCGGTACCACGATCGGAATCGCAGAGCGCACGTTGTAAGTTCCCATACTAGAAATAGTAAGCGCTACTCGATTCTTCGAATCAACGTCACCATGACGGGCGCGGCGTAGTGATTGATTGAATACAACTGTAAACTCATGCCAGTCCATTTTATTGGCGCCTTTAACCACCGCTGCCTCCAGCACATCCCCTGGCAGCGCCACAGCCATACCAAGATCAAACCTATCTGGATCATAAAACAGCTCACTCCCACGAATCACCGATGCGAATCGCTCATGCTTATGCATTGCTTGGACCACTGCCCAGGCTGCCATTGTCGCAGTCGAAAGTGTGCCCCCCTCGGTCTTCTTGCTACGTAAACGAGCATCGCGAACAGTCTCCCATCGGCAATCCATTTCAATCGTAGCTGGAAGGATGCTCTGCTGCGACTGCAGCACCTCCCACGAGAGAGCCCCATTTTTATACTCCGCTGGCTTCGGTGCTGTCGCCAATAAACTCTCAGTAGGCGCCCCGCTTGAAGTTGATGTTATTTTCAGCGCAACCAACTCTTGTCCCACCGAGACTTGCTCATCTTCTGCGATCAACCACTCGCCAAGTATGCCATCCTCATCGCACTCGATTGGAAATACAGCCTTATCAGTCTCAACTTCACAGAGCGGATCATCTGCTTGCACGGCATCGCCTGGTTGCTTAAAAATCGACACAACGCGCGCAACTCGAATGCCTTCTCCTAATATAGGAACAGTGATTGTCTTACTCGCGCTCGGCGTCGGGGTCGATTCAGCAGTCATAGATTCTTTAATCCTGGATGGGGTAGAGGAACTTTCAACATTGTCCGCATCGAGTTGTCGCGATGCGTTGATTGACGTCGAAAGTAAACGTTCCAAAGCTGCAGCAATGCGCTCTTGATCTGGCAAGGCGGCATACTCGTAAATCGGATTAAAACCAACATGCACATCCGCTTTCGAAACAAGTACAGGCGGGGCCTTCAATGTTTCTAAGATCTCGCGATCACCACACATCTCCGCAACAATCATTTGCCCAACACTGGCACTAATATTGTCCTCTTGCACGATGAGTAACCGGCCTGTCTTACGCAGCGATGCCGCTATCGCGTCTTTATCCCACGGCGCAATTGATCGTAGGTCGATCAGTTCAACATCGAGGTCGACCTGCATTGCAGCAAGTGTCTCTTCGACGAGCTCCACACAGTTACCCCACGCCACCAATGTCAGCAATGTACCTCGGCGCACCATCCGCGCGACTCCGAGAGGCACTGCATCGGCCACACACGGGGCAGGTAATTCAGCCCACATCAAATGCTTTGGCAGCAGAATTATTGTTGGGTCTTCACCATGTAAGGCGGTCCAAAAAAGTCCCGCAGCATCACCCGGTGTTGACGGTACGACCACACGAATGCCGGGTACACGAGCAAAAGACGCCTCGCCGGCTTGACTATGCCACAGTGCCCCGCCTGGTAAATAGCCACCGCAAGGTGCGTAAATAACCAATGGGCATTTCCATGCACCAAAACTACGCCAGCGCAAAGTCGCCATATTCGACACCAGTTGATTCCACCCTGGATAAATGAAATCCACAAATTGTATCTCAAAACATGGTCGCTTACCATATGAAGCCAGACCGACCGCAACACCCATAATGGTCGACTCAGCCAGCGGCGAATTCACCGCGCGGCTCGGGTCTTTGGTTGATAACCCTTTAGTTAAATTAAACACCCCACCCTTTGGGTCAGCAATGTCTTCACCAAAAAAGACTACATCCGGCAACCGATCCATTGCCGCATGCAACGTGCGGTTAACTGCATCGAGCATTCGGCAGGACGTATCAAGCTTAATCTCAGCCGGCGGCGGTGATGTTGTCGGCCCAATTAGATGTAAACCACATTCACCTGCCAGGGGATCTACCTGCACGCTTGCTTCACGGTAAGCTGCACGAATGTCTTCCCGTAATTCATCTTCAAGCGCGCTTGCTTCAAGCTCTGTCATCAGCCCATCTGCGATTAATTGATTCTGGAAAATAAGAATGGGATCACGCGCATGCATCTCTTCTAATTCATCAACCGCGCGATACATACGTTGATCATCCGCACTCGAATGATTTGAAAAACGCTCCACATCGCACCAAATAAAAGCAGGTCCTCGCCCAGCGCGTGCTTGCTCCACCGCAATCCGACCTGCTTCTGCCACTGCCTCGACATCACTGCCATCCACTCGAAGCCACTCACTCTGATCTAGCACACCGAGTGCGATCGGATTTGTTCGTTCTGTAGATGTACTAATTGCGATTCGGTTATCCTCGACGACAAACACCATTGGGAGCTTTCGCTCTTTCGCAAAGCAAACAGCTTCAAAGAAATCGCCTTGCCGCGCGGATGCCTCACCTAGCGACGCATAGACGACATTCGACTTTCCATCCAGTTGCATGCCCCAAGCAGCACCGCAAGCGGGCAAGAGATGCACACCGACAGGCGATGGATGGCTCCAGATATTAAGCCTCCGATCACTAAAGTGCCCAGTTAACTGGCGCCCACCGCTAGAAGACTCACGCTTGGCATAAAACGCCAACGCTAAGTCGTAATCAGTCATTCCCCTCTGGGTGCAAAAGGCACGATCACGATAATAAGGAAACGCATAATCCTCTTCATCTAGATGCAGCGCAATCGCAGCCAAAGCCTCATGCCCCATGCCGGAAATATGAAACCATCCTTTACCTTGTCGGATTAAGCTCTGCTCACGCAAATCACCAAGCCGACTTCGCCACAAAACACGTAACAAGGACTTTTGGGTTTCGGAATTGAGTGGTGGACGGTTTTTAAGATTATATTTTGGCATTTCTATAAACGGTAAGTGATTAGCCTAAATACTGCCAAGTGACACACCCAAATAAAGAAGGCCAAGATTGCCTCTGCAAGTATGAATCCGCTCAAATTAAAAATGAACAGGTACAAATCCAATCAAGCGCCTAGACCTCATTCATCCCCGCTATACTATCTTTGTCTAACGATTCTTTAGGTTAACTAAACTTAACTTCAATACGTGGATCTCTGTTGAGTACACTAATGAAACAGACTCACCGTTTATTTTAATAACTCTTCCTGGGCCTTGAACCCAATAAAGTATGTTTTAAAAACGTTCTCATCAAAACAATAACCGCAACGTTGATCCTCAACAGTTGCAAATCATCAAGGCTTAAAGCCTGAAACCACTAACAGACGCCTCTTCACTAAAGTATGCGCTGCAGCGCTGCGCTCATATCTTTGATGCGGTAGGGCTTAGGCACCACAGCCTTAAAGCCCGCCTTCTCATGTTCCGACATCACACTGGAATTGGAGTAACCACTGGATGCAACTGCAATCAAATCGGGATCATACTCTAATAAAATGCGACAAGCTTCTTCACCACCCATACCACCCGGAACCGTTAGATCAAACACCACAGCAGCAAAGGGATGACCCGCCTCACTCGCTTTCTTGTATGCTTCAATCGCTTCTACTCCATCCGTGGCATACTCAACCTCATAGCCAAGCACTTTTAGAATCTCACCAGCAACCATCATCATCGCTTCCATGTCATCCATTACAAGGATCCGCCCTTGACCCACATGTATCGTATTCGTCTCCAACTCCTTTTTTACAGGTTGAGCAGGCGTGGCTGCAGCTGACTTCGGCAAATAAACTTTAAAAATAGATCCTTCAGATAACACTGATTCCACGGTCATCATACCGTGGTGATTTGTTACAATCGAATAAGACGTGGCCAAGCCAAGTCCATTTCCACCATCTTTTGTTGTGAAATATGGATCAAAAATACGCTTTAAATTTTCTGGTTTGATGCCAATTCCTTGATCCTGGACGGCCATACACACATAGTCCCCAGGTGGTAGCAGTGGCACTTTGCCATTGTTAATGCACTCACAAGCCAACTCTACGCGAATCTTACCGCCTTCGGGCATAGATTGATCCGCATTGATCATCAAATTATTAACGACTTGGCTGATCTGCCCCTGATCCACATCCACTGCCCACAAATTTGGATCTTTTGTCACTTCACAGCTTACATTTGATCCGTGTAAAATAAATCCTGCACTCTCTTCTACTAGCTGATCGAGCGCAGTCGTCTCAAGGCTGAGGCCCCCTTGCCTAGAAAGCGTTAACAACTGTTGCGTTAAAGATGTTGCTTGTAGCGCGGCCTTCTCTGCTGCAAGTAGCTTAATCGAATCGGCACTGCCCTCGTCCATGCCCATCTGCACCATGGAGATGTTGCCTAAAATAGCAGTCAGGATATTGTTAAAATCATGGGCTATACCACCAGCCAGCAAGCCCATCGAGTGCAACTTCTCTGACTGAAAAAGCGTCTCTTCACCGGTCTCATGATGGGGCACCTCTCGCAGCACCAAAAGATACCTCTCATGCTCTGGTTCGTCATCTGAAATGCGGCTAATTTCTACACTAACCGACACCTCACTACCATTCGGGAGGATTAACGAAACGTCCAATTCTGATTCAACATCAGCACTCACTTCAGCTTGAAGCAGTCGAATCGGGTCAGTAATCAAGGCACCCGCATCGGCATGCTTAAATTTCAATACGTCGCCCAAAGCTCGACCGTGCACTTCTGTAAGCCGTGAATCAAGCATGGCCAAAGCCACTTGATTCATGCGCTCGATTTTTGACTCTGAGTTAACCACGATCACTGCATCCGGAATCGAATCTAAGACTGACGAAAGGCACTTTTCCTCACGCTGCAAAGCCAACTCTGAGTTGTCGCGCAACGTCACATCGCGAAGTATCACCAATAACGCCCCCTCACCTTTCCAGACCAAATCGATGGCGTTCAGTTCGACCAATCGTGTACTGTTGTCCGCACATGGGATTTCCAGCTTAATTCGCTTTTCTCGCTCGACTTCAAACGGAAACGTCTCACCCACCAACGCATCTGACTCAGCTTCTAACAGTTCTCCCGCCGCTGCGTTTAAGCACTTGATCTCATACTTGTTAGTCAGAATCAGCATCGCATCTGGATTGGCATCAAAAATTTGACATCGAAATGCAGTATGATGCTGAGCTTCAGATGTGTGCGCCTCGCCACGTTTCAGTAATCTAGCACGCTCCATCGCATTTAGAATCGAGCGCCGCAATACATCCTCAGTTAATCGATCCTTGGACAGATAATCCTGCACGGCCCCTTGCAGTGCTTCTTCCGACAACTGCCGATCATCGGTATCCGTTAGGACGATAATGACCTCATCGCGTACGGCATCAGTCACGACCTTTAAAGTGGTAATTTCAGGGTTATCTAGCAGCGGTAAATCAAGCAATATAAGGTCAATCGTGTGTTCCTTCATTGACAGCAGGCCGTCGGCTAATCGCGTGACCCGTATGAGCTCATACTTCAGGTTGGATAATTCAAGATACTTACAGGTCGTCTCTGCATCAGTACAATCCTCTTCGAACAGCAGTATCTTCATCTCCTCTTTTGCCATATTCATTTGGTATTTAAAATAGCAAGCGGTATATCGACGTACAAATCAATCCCTTATCCGAGATAACCCCAATTAGCTAACGTCATTTAATGGCTCTTAAACTTATACTGGCTTGCAACAAAGAAGAGGGGGAATGAATAATTCCTGCAAACAATTATATGAAAACCCACTTAACCATTGAGTTCCCTAGTGTGTAGCACGCTAAGTTAGTGTATTTATAAACCACAGATGGACACGGATATTCTGAATGAAACGAACTATTAAATCCGTGTTCATCGGTGTCCATCTGTGGTTCTAAAAGGCGTTGAATTAGACATTTACCGAACAGTCAGAGCTATTAAAATAGCACCGTTCCATATCCCTTCGTAGGCCTCGTTATAATGGTGCGAATTTAGCGTACTTCACACTAGATCTTGATTCATATTTAAATGCACCAATCATTTACGTAAAAAATAGTATCGTCATTTATACTCAAATCGACGTACTCTGTTACATGCTTCATTCCATGCGGATACTCTTATGTCGGTTATAGCAGGTCACAGCGTCGTTCAATACTTTCCGCTTCCTTTTAATGGCGTGGAGGTCGAACATTGGGTGAAAGCACAAAAGGAGGCACTTGCTGGCCCCGTTACATTTGCTCAGCTTTTTACTACCCCAGATTGCAGTGAACAAGCCAAAGAAATCATGGAAATCGTGCAGATCTATGCGCATGCCCCGACAGTCATCGGATGCTCTGCTAGTGGGCTCATTGCCAGCGATCAAGAAGTTGAAAATGAAGCTGGCTTTTGCATCGCACTGTACCACTTGCCAGACACGAGCGTGCGCGCGGTTCATTTGCCTATTGAGACATTCGTCGCAACCGATCGTGCCGAACAATTCAAAGCGACCCTGGATGACTCTGCTAATACCATCAATGCATGGATGCTCTTTGCATCCTCCGAAAGCATCGGTAACGAATCGTGGCTGCCTGACTGGGACCATGCCACAAGGCATCGCACTACCATTGGTGGATTTGCTTGTGCAGCCACCAACGAAAGCGCCTCGTCCCTCTATTTAAATGGCAAGATCCTCACGGACGGAGCCGTCGCACTCGGCCTTGAAGGCGCAGTGACGATTGAGCCACTGTTGTCGCAAGGCTGCCGCCCCGTTGGCTCGGCATGGCCCATCACACAGGCAAAACACAACATTATCCACGAGATCGGTAATCGCCCGATACTCGAGGTGCTACGTGACACACTGGAAGGAATGTCTCAGCAGGATCAGCAAAAAGCCCAAGGTAACATCTTTATCGGGCTCGTGTTGGATGAATATCAAGCGAACTTTAGTACGGGCGATTTTTTAGTACGCAACCTCGCCGCCATCGACCCTCAAACTGGAGCAGTCGCCATCGCCACTCCACCCAGAGTTGGCCAAAACCTACAATTCCAAATTCGCGATGCACACTCCGCATCGCATGACCTCGAGCAACACTTGAAAGCCAAGGCCAGTGAACTCGCGCAGCGTACTATTTACGGGAGCTGCTTATGTGACTGTATCGGCCGCGGCACCTCACTCTACGGAGTGCCCGACCACGACGTCGCCATCATCCACGATACATTCTCGGAGCTCCCCATCGTCGGTCTGTTTTGCAACGGCGAATTCGCGACCAGCCAAAACCGCACACTCCTGCACGGCTATGCCGCCAGCTTAGGCCTTTTTGTTAAGAAATACATTAGCGCAGATGCCGCGGCTCTAGGGTAGAACACTAGCAAAGCATGGCTCTCTCAGTATTACACTATGGGTTAGCCCTGCTAGTTTCTAATCCAACAAGCCGATTGACCAGATCCGACCCTCGCGATCAATCAACTCCACATTTCCAGTAAAGACTCGATGCAAGGCCAATACTGGTGATTTAGAGACTAAATCTCCTTCCAGATAATAAGACTCACTAATTTGAGCTGACTTAGGACTGGATTCAGTCGAAGTCGCCTCAAGCCTTAACTGGGAAGTATAAAACTGAATCGAATCGGCAGGAACCTCACGAGGACCTGGCACAGAAATCTGCGAAATCATCTGGCTACCGAGCATCTCGCCCACCCGGATACGGCGACTCCCAAACCGCACAAAAAAGCCGTCTTCATCCAAACCTAAATTTTCAACAATATAAGTCGCCAGCTCTTCTGCTGTTTTAGGCACTGGTATATTTTCCGGCTCCACTCCTACAACATTGATCGGTTCCAATTCTGCAACTTCCTCAAAAATATAATCAGCAACAAAGGGCTCATGTTGGATCACACTGTACCTTTGCCAACTACGAGGTAGCCATTGCTCTTTAATCAGACTCTCAACCGCGCGATCACTCACACTGACTTCTGGATTTTTTCTCGTTATAGAAAACTGTTTAGTGCTACTGCTCCGAGAATTAAACAGATCTAAATTCAAGGGAGTAATCACACCATAACTCACCAGCACCCAAAGCAAGGCGAGGATCGCCAGCGGAAGTACAACTCGCGGATTGTTTAGTAGTTTACGCATTATTCAACAGGGTCGTCGGAAGGGGTGTGATCGTTCGCTAGCGGGTATAAGAACACGACGCTTAATTTGTAATCCGTCGCAGTACGATCAATTCGCAGGCTTTTGATCTCTTTAGTTGGCGGTTTTCGCCATAAGTAATCGGCAATTCGATCAACCGAATGAAAGGGTAAAAAAGCTTCACTACTGAGCGGATGAACAATTGGTGCAGTCGCAACTACCGCCACCTCGACCGCACTAAAATATGCCGTACCCGTCTTGCCACCATTCTTGGCATCGCTCAAGATTTCACCCGCCTTAACGGATCTTAAATGCCAACCCTGAGATTCAAATACAGACAGAAATTTACCACGGAAATCTTCCGTTACAACTGCATCGACTGCAATAAACTGTCTTTGAAAAATTTGTGACCGTTTGTATGCATCCGATTGGCGTAAACCTTGAAGCTCTGCATTCAACTGTTCTTGCTCCTGCTTGAGTTCAATACTTCGACTCAGGAGGCTCTGCCACTGGAACTCGATTGATCGGGTACCCGCACCCATATAAAAAATCCCAAAAACCAATAGACAAAGAAGCGCCAACACCGGATACGATGACAGGACATTTAGAAATTTAAACAGGCGCCTACGCATCACTTATAAAGACCTCCACTTGTTATTTGCATTGACCTTAAAGCTAACAGTGAATTGCCGTAGCCCTCCTCGTTGGGCAAATCGTGATCCGCCCGTGTTAGTTGACTTAAATTCGCTCTGGAATTCGTCGATCTCCCATCCCTGCACTCTAACCGCCGATCGGAATGCATCAATAATTTCAACCAGATCACTATCAGGGCTCAATGGTCGTCCATTCATTTCAATCAGCGCGACCGGGCCAGTAGAATCGATTTCACAACTGAAAGCATCTAGTTCGACCAGATCAGGTAGCGCCTGCACCAGCGACTTCATCATTAATAATACTGGCACGGGGACCGGGTCATCCTTCTCAAACGTTTCACGATCACGGCTAAACTCAATGACATTTCTGTACGCCTTATTTTGCTCAATCGTCTGCTGCGCTCGGTTAATCAATAAAGTTTGCGATTGCAGGTCGGTATTTAATGCACCCACTTCGACTTCTAAGTTTTGTTTCTCCTCCACTAAAGGTAATACAAACAGCACGGCCGCACAAGCGGCAGCAATGCACAAAACAAACGCACGGTGACGCAGTCGCAAGCGCAATTGCCGCGCCTGCTCCGACTTGGGCACCAAATTCAGACTCGGCTGCAATTTCGAACGGCAAAGTTCGGTCACAATGGAAGCCTCATCACGCCCGCCTACAAAGTTTTGATCTTCACTAAGCAAGGGCGCCACTCCAAACTCTTGTTCTGTAAACAAGGCCAAGCGACGGGCACTCTGCTCAAGTTGTGCATGGTCACGTACAGTTCCTTCTAGGCGGCTAAAAAAGAGCATGCGCCCGCCCGAATTACGCGCAATCAGATAACCCGCAGTACCCAGAGCGGTGTATTGAATTCGCTCGCCCCCCTCATGAGGCTCACCCGTAGGTAAGAGGCATAAGGCGTGTGGTAAACTGTAAATACCTTCAAAATAAACGCCCGCAGTGAGTGCCCATCGCGCGACGGGCACAACACTCTCTTGGGGCAGGCTGCTCACAAAATGAAACTGATGCGTACGTTCCTCTTCAAGATGCATCGGAGTCGCTGACCAAGCCCTGGATTCATTGCCATACTGCTTCTGATTACGCTGCTCTAATAATTGCTTTTGCAGTTTAAGCCCGATCTGCGGAATACGCTCTAAATAGTGATCGAGCGCAGGTAAATCTACATAAATGCGCAGGCGGGTAATTGAGAGAGCATCCGCATGCAATTCAAGGAAATCCACAACTGCATCCGCGCTACTGGCAACACCTTCAGCCAAGACGACACAACCCTGACGCCCCGCACGCCAGAGTGCGACGCGGTGATGATCCCAGATTAATGTAGTCGTACCCATGGTCGCGTTTCTAATAATGCCACTGCAGCCCGTCAAAGCGCAATGTGCTGAAATTTTCAGTGATGGTAAAAATGCCGACCTCTGCAAAGGTCCACGGCTCGCCTAGCAACAATTCCTGCGACTTCAGGAAATAGCGATTTTGAATCGGGTCATCTGCATTACCCCATCCACTCAGGGTCAATGGGCTATCAGTCGAGGGAGCGAAAAGTAATGCCAGCGGCGCGCGATTGGTGAGGGCCAAGGTGGCTGTGATTGATTGCTCTGGCTGAGAATCGAAGGAGCGGCGCCCACTGATGGTCACAGTCGCATCCTGAGTGACATCAATTCGACGACCTCGTTGAGTATGCATGACTGCATCCACATAGGTATAAATTTGTGCAGGATGATCGAAGAAGCCATCTAAGTCTAGGTCTTCTGAATATAGTACCGTATCTATTACACCATTTCTGTTGTAGTCGACATTGTTGATCGTTTCGTCTAAAAAGTAATCAGGAGTGCTATTCCCATTTAGGTCTTCGCCACGATCCAAGACATTATTGCCGTTCGCATCTTCTCCAGTATCTAGATTATTATCTCTATTAAGATCTTCAGTCGTGTCTCGTGCTTGTATGATAAATTCAGCATCCTGAAGGTTGGCGCTAGACAGCGCAACAGTGCCCCTGTCCCAAAAGCCTGTGTGAGTTACATTATTTGGCACACTTGTCAAAGTTGCAGAAGGCTCTGGCAGCGCCAGCTCATTTAAAGTCATGAGTGGTTCTGCTTTAATCGCCCTACGATTCTCGATCACCACGGTGCACAGCCAGTCGCGCAAATCGATGCGTTGCACGTTGAGTTCGGCCGCGCGCCCTTTCCACTCCGCCTCATTTAGGCCGTAATCTGACCAATCTTCTTCAGACTCAGATGCGGGGTTGCCGTCACTGCCAACCGCCCAGTTATTCCAAAATACATCGAACTCCGTATTAGATAATGAATCAGGCAGCGAAAGATCGGGGTTGGTAGTGGAAACGAGCAGTAAACGCAACTCTTCCGGATCCAGCGGGTCAGCTAACCAAGAAATACCGTCGCCAGTGACTTCGAAGAATGACTGATTGCTCCAACTATCTTTTGCGAAATAAAGCTTCCGTGTGACTTCCGAGCCGGGGCGGATGCCCAGCGGATAGCGCACCTCATTGGCACTGCCGCCGCCGTGGCGAGCCGCGAGATTCCACCAGTAGGCGTCGTTGCCGTCGGTCGAGACACTCGCGTCATTTTCGTAGATGGGAAATACTTGCTCACGTAACATTCCGAGCTTCAGCGCTGCTGCAATTTTCGGCAGTTCTACTCGCTCGTCGACTGAACGCTGGGTACGAATCAAATTAACCACACTCGGCACTGCAGCCGCGAATAAAATCGATATCACTATCATCACCCCAATCATCTCGATCAAGGTGAAGCCAGCGCTCGCGCTCCGTTTAGTTCGTGTGTATATACGCATCATATTTTAATAAGCACCAGGACTCAGCATATTGACTAAAGGTAAGAACACCGCAGCGGCAACAGCCCCTGCGACAAAAACTGTGCAAACAATCAGCCCGGGCTCTAAAAATGCAAAGAATGTTTTAATCTGTCGCGGCACTAAATCGTCGTAATAATCGACCACTGCTTGCAAGGCATCATCCATTGATCCAGTGCGCTCTCCCACCCCGATCATGGTACGTACAAGCGCCGGAAAAATACGTTCTTTGCTCATTCCTTGACTCATACTCGAGCCATTGGCCACCGCATTCTCGATTCGCTGCACACTGCTCTCGATCACTTTATTACCGACCACATCGCGCGCCATTGTCAGTGAATCAGTAATCACAATACCGGCTTTTTGCATCAAAATAAGGCTGCGCAGGAAGCGGGCAACCGCCAGCGTTCGAATCACATCGCCAAGATAGGGAATTTTTAACAAAAGGTGATCTCGTATCAGCACCGCCTGCGAGGAAGCTTTAAATAGTAAGCGCAAGCCAGGTGGCGTACATACAAACACTGCCACAATCACCGCCCAGTAATTGACCACAAAATCGCTGCATGCAATCATTGCTCGGGTAATCCAAGGTAAGGGGATATCGAGCTCAAAGAGTAGCGCAGTCACCGTCGGAAAAACAAAGCGTAGCGCGATGAAGATAAAAGCCACCAGTGCTGCCATCACAAACGCAGGATACAGCATCGCTTGCTTAAACGCCTTCCAATTTTTATCCATCCATTCCAAATAAGCACGTAGCTCAATCAGATTTTCAGCCAATGAGCCACTCTGCTCGGCCACTTGCACCACATTGCGAATGTAACCGGGAAAGACCCGCGGGAATTGCTCTAGCGCCTTGCTCAGCGGCGTGCCCTGCTCGACCAACTCACCGAGGCGATCACGTACCGTGGATTGAGCCCCAGACGCTTCTTCGCCCTCACGGGTACGTAAGGCATCCAACACGGGGACGCCCGCGCGTAATTGTATCCCGATTTGAAAAATCAAATTAGCAAGCTCAGCGGATTTTAGCTTGATGCTACTATAGCGCCGGCCGCGCAACTTTTCACGGACTTCTGAATTCACGAGTTCAAGCCCGTCCTGCGCGATTAGGTCCTGCAAGCGCACCGCTGATTCAGCTTCACGCTGACCTTTCACGATTCGGCCATCCGCTGTGACTGCAGTATAATTATATTCAGGCATCCGCAGTTTCCTTCTCGGACTCGAGCTGAATCACCCGACCCACTTCCTCAACGGTCGTTAAACCCGCGCGCGCTTTAGCAAGCCCATCCTGACGCATCAAGGGAACCCCCTGCTTCTTAAGATACTGCTTGAGCACGGCAGTCGGCTGATGGGTATCGATCAAATTTCTGAGTTCGGGTCCCACCCGAATGATTTCCGCCAGACTGATGCGGCCATTATAGCCGTTATCGCCACAAGCATGACAGCCTACTGCGCGGAATAATTCGACTGGACCTTCGACTGATCCTCCACCGAGGCCTGCCCACTCTTGGGGAGACAATGTATACGCTTCACGGCAGACCGGACAAAGCCGCCTGCCCAAGCGCTGCGCACTGAGCCCTAGCAGACAACTGGAAAGCAAGTACGGCGGAATACCCAAATCGGTCAGACGCGGCACCGCGCTGATCGCATCGTTGGTGTGTAGTGTAGAGAAAACCAGATGCCCGGTCAGCGCCGCACGGACCATTAGCTCCGCAGTGACTTGATCTCGTGTCTCGCCCACCAAGATCACGTCTGGATCTTGCCGAAGTAGAGTGCGTAGGCCGCTGGCAAAAGTAAGTCCAATCTCATCTTTGATCTGTGTCTGCCGAATTAACGGCAGCCGATACTCAATCGGATCTTCGAGGGTAAAGACGCTGCGTGCCTCGGCATCGATCATCGAGAGTAACGAATACAGGGTGGTGGTTTTACCACTACCAGTCGGACCAGTAATCAAAAACACACCATGCGGTTGATCTAGGATTTCAGTAAATTCCGCCTCTTGTTGCTCTGAAAACCCGAGCGTGGGCAACTTCAATTGTAAGCGAGACTGGTCGAGCAAGCGCATCACCAAACTTTCTCCATTGCTACAAGGCAAACTAGACACTCGAATATCCACTTCCTCACTGCCAATCGCAAAGTGTATGCGCCCATCCTGTGGCAGTCGGTCTTCCGCGGTATCCATACCTGCTAAAATCTTAAAGCGTGCAGTAAGCGCACTGCGAATCGCACTCGGCAGCAGCAAGCCTTCCTCCAGAACACCGTCCACACGCAAGCGGATACGGAAGAAACGCTCTTCGGGGTGTAAATGCACGTCACTGGCCTCACGGGTAGCGGCATGCATCAGGATTTGCTCCGCCAGGCGAATCATCGGCGGATCGTCTTGGCTCTGCTCGTTCAGCAATGCCGCATCCATTTGAATGAACGCGCCAACCGCATCATACAATTCATCACGCGCCGCGTAATTGCGATTAATCGCCAGTCGAATGTCGGTTTCCGACGCCGGTAAGGCTTCGACTGCTTGCCCCGCAGCCGTCTCAAGGCGTTTCAGTGTCGGTAAATCAAACGGATTGCTGGTCGCAACCCAGAGGACGCCCTCGCGTTCAGCCACCGGCACTGCCACTAAGCTCTGGCACAACTCCATCGGCAGTTTCGAGCGAAGCGTATCATCTAAGCTCAGCCGACGCAGACTGAGATGATTGCCCTCGCCCTGCCCGTCGCGAATAAACTCACTCGCAGTGCGTAACTGGCCGCGAATTGAGCGATAGCGCGACAGTTCTTCGCCTGTGACGAGTCCAAGTCGCTGCACGACTTCACTGAAACTAAGCCCCAAGCGAGCGCCTTCGCGCTGCGCTAAGACGACTTGCGAGCTTGTCAGTATACGTTCCGACGCAAACCAGGCTTCCATCGAGATAGAAGCCTGGTGAGGATCAGAAACTTTGGGCGGGGTATCGCTCAAGTGGCTATTAAATGACCCAAATCAGGATTACTGGTGCGCTACATAGAGATACGCATCGTATGTCGAATCACCATTATCAATGAACCATGCGTTCGCACCATCAATGTTAGCCAGAGGTGTTCCGCCCGCAGCAAGTGACTCACCAATAACATTTAGGTCACCTTGTACGGTGTTTGGAAATGGACCATTCACCTTAGTTGCTAAAGCAGCTGCTTCTTGCGTAGTCAAGTTAGGCATCATGAAATACACGATACGGCTGGCACGTCCAGCGGACTTAAACACGAAGGGGGCTGTTCCATAGGCAGTTGCGGTGCCGCCTCCTGCATCAAGGTTGCCGCCACCTGCTAGTGTTGCACAGCCAACTGCCCAATCTTTACCATTAATATCTTCACCGATGGGTGTTCTTTCAGCCTCTAACAATTGCTCCTGCAAGACGAGCAAGTCTCCGAAATCTGCGCCAGTACCAGAGATTGTTGTGGCACCAGTTGGGTCAGTGCGGTAATCAATAATGCTAGTCAAAGTACCATCTTCTGGGAAGCGATCATAGCGCTGGTAGTAACTAAGTGCAGCAGACTTGGCTGAGTTAACCGAACCAATTGCCGAAGTGACTTTGGCGTCACGGATCGATTCGATCACACGTGGCGCTACAACAGCAGCGAGAATACCGATGATCGCAAGGACACCGATCATTTCAATCAGGGTGAAGGCAGACTTTTGAGATGTTTTCATGATTTTAGTAGTTTTTGGTTATTAATGCAGTGTAAACGCTCATTATTCTAATTGCGCTTACAGGGTTAGATCTTCTATTCGGATTGAGTAATACACCTTATTTAGTAAATTACTAGTAAATTATTATAATGCTGTCTTTTTAGTTAACGCCCTGTTCCCGAGCACTCCAGTCATTTGATACCGGTCGACTGTTGACATCGTGCATTTACCTTGGCCAATAAGCGTTGCTTGTGATTCGTGTTCATTTATGGTTTCTACCACAGTGTCTAGTCGACTGCACATTTAGGATGATGACAGTGCACTGAGTGGATCATACTTTAGAAGTAGTATGATTCAACCCGCTGGAGTCATCTTTCTTACTCATAAACCCACCGCACTTTACGGATGATTTCGTAGACTTGAAATCACGATATACAGTCCAAGCAGGCCAGACACCAGAAATCCAACCATGCCAATCGCTGGAAATCCCCACAGCAAGGGGCCGACCCCAGTCGTAATGATCAATGACGAGCCGATCAGCAATGAGCCAATAATGATACCCACTGTCAGGCGGTTCATCGACGCATTGAAAGTATCCTGTAAATTCTCGGTTCCAGTATGATGAAAGTTAATCTGCAGCTCTTCTGCTTCCACGCGCTGTAAAATACGCTGCAGATACTCTGGTATCTGCTGCAGGCGCCGCAGCATCTCCAACATCGGATAGAGCGCCTGACTCGTCAGGCTAGACGCACTCCAGCGCTCTTGGTTCAACTGCGCCAAAAACGGCTTTGCCACGCTTAGAATATCAAACTCCGGATCCAACATCCGCGCGGTTTCCTCCACGCAGACAATGGCCTTCGAGAGCAGCGCATAATCGGCCGAGACTTCGATTCCGTTGCGACCAAAAATATACAGCATCTCTAGGCCGACCGTACCGATTTTGGTGCCAGACGGCCCAAAGTCCCGGTATTTATTCAACAGGAACGTCACTTCCTTATCCATCTGCCGACGATCAATCCGGTGATTATTCACCGACATACGCTCTGCCACACGAATCACCTTCGCTGCATTGCGCTCTGTAATTGCAGCAAACAGATCCACCAATAAATAGCGCATCTCTAGTGTAATCTGCCCCGCTTGTCCCCAATCCAACCAGCAAATACGCCGATCCGGTGTCACTAGCATATTTCCGGAATGGGGGTCCGAGTGAAAAAAGCCAGTCACTACGATTTGCCTAAACACTGACTCGCCGCCTTGCTTAGCGAGTTCGCGCGCATCGTTCACTGTCAGCTCCACATCGCCCGGGGCCGCTCCATCGATCCACTCGGTCACCAGTAAGCGGCGCGTGGTAAACGTAGAATAAACCTTGGGTGCAAAGACTTGTGTTTGCTCAGTATTCAGCGCTCTGAAGATCTCTGCATTGTCGGCTTCGTTGGTATAATTTAACTCTTCGTCGAGGCGCGCCTCAGCCTCATGCACTAAGTTTGGTAAATGATACGCCCGCAACTCAGGCACGCGCGCGTGCAGCTGCTTGGCGAACCAACCAATGATTTCAAGGTCAGATGAAATCGTCTTACGAATATCCGCCCGCTGCACCTTCACCGCGACCCATTCATCCGTTGCAATTAACTTGGCCTTATAGACTTGGCCCAGAGAACCTGCCGCCACTGGAACGCGCTCAAACTCTGTAAATACCTCATCAATCGGGCGCCCCAAATCTTTAAGCAAGACCGGCTCGATCTTTTTAAATGCCTGCGGCTCGACATGACTCCGCAACTTTTTCAGCTCCATGACCAGCGGCTCCGGCAACCGATCTGGGCGCGTGCTCAGGATTTGTCCGAACTTCACAAAGATCGGCCCCAACTCCTCACACGCATTACGCACCCGCTCATAAGGCGACAGGTGCGCCACTTTTTTGCGCACTAAATTGCGCAGCAGAAATTGCGGCGTGTCCAGTTGCAGCAATAAATCCTCAAATCCCCAGCGCACCAAAATCGCGACGATTTCAGGCGCACGGACAGCATTGGATAGATAGTTAAAGGGTTTCAAGGGGGTTGTTTGTTGAACGTTGTTAGTTGCTGGTTGCTGGTTGCTGGTTGCTTTAAACTACTTCTTTGCAGTTCGAGCCAAATAGCTCGCATAGCCATTTGAAAGAGCCGATGACTTTTCAAAAATCACTCTAAAATCGGCTAACTGCTCAGTTGATACCATGCCCTCATCGTTGCCTGTGATCAAATGATCGAGGCATTCATGCTGAGAGCCTAAACTATTGCGAATGAACTTCGCATTATCGAGGTAGTGTCGCCGCCCAAAGCCCTCCGCGATATTCGCGGTGGTCGAGCGTGCCGCACGAATCAACTGATCGGCTAGCCGATAGCACTCCCCTGCAGGTAGCTGTGGCACAATTTCACAAGTTACGAACACACGTAACTCGCGGCAAGCCTGCCAACAATCCAAGTCCTCAAAATGGTCAATACGCCCCATAGTCTACAGCAACTTCACACTCCCCGAACAACGAACAACTAACAACTAGCAACTAGCAACTAGTCACTATTCGGAAACTCCTTATGAAGGCGGCCTTCGAGCTCCGTCACACGGGCGGCGAGTGCATCGTATTGATCCTTGGTGACGACATTGGCAAGGTGCAACATATCGTTGAATAGTTTACTCGCTTCAACCTTCGCCTTCTCGGTCTCAGTCTTGCCCTCCTCCACAATTTTTTCGGACATAGCAGCAGCTTCCTCTTTAGTCAGCTTGCCCTTCTCCACCAATTCATCGAGTGACTCCAGCACCTTGTCTTTCGTCACGACGGCCAGACCTATGCCAGCCAACATTGTTTTTTTAACGAGATCGATCATAACAGTGATAAGATACTCTTTCGTTAGTGGAATACAAGGGCGTAAGCACACTCAAAGTGTGACACAAAAAAGCCGGAGCACCTGAGGGCACACCGGCTTGTAAAATCAATCGGACGGAGTGGGTAGAACTAGTGCCCCTTCGCCGGCTCTTCGACCTCTAGACGGAAGAAGCAACTACTTGCCTCATCGACCGGCAAAGTAGAACGATAGACCACCTTCTCCACATCGGCAGAGATATCGACCGTGCCAACATATTTCGCAGCAGTACCATCGAACGATAGATTATAACTCTCCTCTACAATAAACTGGTAACCACGGATCGCTGCTTCTTTCGTGCGAACGTATTCAACGAAATAATACGACTCATCCTCAACCACTCCAGTATATTGGGTCACAATGGCTTGATCATACGAATCTTCATCAAGACCGAGCGCAAACTCAGCCCAATTTGGATAGCGGTCTCCATCATCATTCTGATTGAGATCTGCTGGAGCCGAACCCAATGCAGCCGTAGCCAAGAAGCCGAACTCCCATTCTTCGTCTAGGTAAACCTGATCACCGACTAGATCGACGACACCATCATCCCAACGCAAGCGATACGGATTGCCTGCATTATCCTGATAGGCTCGAACATAGTAGAGACCTGCAGCGCCAGTCACATCGTATACCATGAGCTCATTATCATCCGTCGTTTGCAGACGATCAACTAACTTAGGGCGACGTTTCTCGATAGCGGAACCGTCATCTTCCAATGGGTCTGCCAGAACTAACTGATACAATTCGATATCAATATCACCAGCAGCATGAGTAAACTCACAGTCAACAGTCAGCAATACGCTCGTATCCGAAACGACGATTAGATACCAATCATCATCAAACTGAGTCGCATAACCATCGACGTTCTCGATCCAGATGCCTTCTGAACCACTCAGATCATACGCCTGCTCAATGAAATTATTGATCTCATATGCATCCACATCTGTCGTTTCATAAGTAAAATCGTAGCTATTACTTAGATTGTCTCCAGTTATATGGATGTAGAATTGTGTTTCAGTTGGGTCGATCGGAGTATCAATGACTTCAGTATTTTCGGTCGTCGCAGCCGTTGCGATAGAGGCCAGAGAACTATCAAGTAATTCCACATCGATATTTCCATCTTCATGGATGAAATCGAGCTCCATCTCGAAACGCACTTGCCCGGCAGGAACTGTCAATTGATACCAGTCATCACCTTCCTGTGTGCCATGCCCGTTATTATCAGCATCCAAGCTCGAAAGCTCACCAGTGCCGTTGATTGAAGAAATATCGAATGCAGTTAAGTCCCCCGTGTCATTCACCTCATAATTATCAACATTATCAGTGGACCAAATGAGATCATAAGTATTCCCCGAGATCGGCCCCGAGACTTTAATGTAATATGCCAATACCTGAGGAGCCACCGACACTGTCAGGGTCTCATTATCATCACCACTATTCACCGTCTGAATGCTGCTGCCTGTTCCATCTAAGATCTCCAACTCAAGATCACCATCTGCATGCAAGAACGTAAGATTCACAGTCAAGTGCGTGCGATCCTTTGGAGTGACTACACGATAATAATCGTCGTTCAATTCAACGCCAACAGTCCCGCCAGCCACACTCAGGAACTCATTAGGGCTTGCACTGAAGTCGTAGGCGTCTGTGATTTCATTATTCACCTCGTAGGGATCATCTTGGAAGCCACGCCACAAGAGTGAGTAGTCATTACCAAAGTCATCGCCACTGACTTGGATGTAATAAAATCCTCCAGCCAGACCACTCAAAGCAATCGACTCATCGTCATCCTCTGTCACTCCTTCTTCCAATAAATTGATAGATTCGTCATACACCGCTACGTTCAGGTCTCCCTTCGCAGCTACATTTGTGAGATCCACCAACAGGTAATTGCTACCTGACGGAAGACTCACCAAAAACCAATCCTCGTCAAAGGCGACTCCAGGAACGGCAACACCTGCAGAGCCTATCAGCGTAGCGGCAGTGCCTGAATCATTATTAGGCTCATTCACGTCCTCAGCGGTGCTATTCCAGCGCAGAGTATAATTAGTCCCAACATTGCGCCCACTCACATGCAAGTAGTAGAGCCCATCAGCCAAACCAAGCTCTGAGATCTCCTCATTGTCTGTGTCGGAATCAGCGATAGCGATAGACGTCGTCACAGTCGAGTTCCACAATTCTAGATCTACATTACCCTCGGAATGGGCGAACAGGCACTCAATCCTAAGAATATCATCACCTGGCGCAACCGTCAGCGAATACCAGTCTTCATCCAGCTGAACCAGGCCAGAAATGACTTCCAGCTCGACTGTATCCAAAGAGGCAGCGGAACCAGAGTCATCATTATCTTCATAACTATCTTCGGTCAGGCTATTCCAAATAAGATCGTAAGTATTACCATCTAAATCCCCAAAGACTTTCAGATAGTAGCTGGCAGCTGGGCCATTGTAGATAATAGTCTCGTCATCAGTCTCCGAGGTCGCACCAACGACCCGAACCAGTTGCCCATTTATATCCGTGAACAACTCTAGATCGATATTGCCATCCGCATGCGTAAAGATCGCTTCAACGAACAGCTCAGTATCCACGTGCTCGAGAATATACCAATCTTCATCCAACAAGGAACAGTGACCTTCAAAGTCAGACAGGAAGGTCGATTCCAGTGCCCGAAGATCGTAAGCCTCATCCGAATTATCATTCTCCTCGTATGCATCCTGAACCAGACTTTCCCAAGTCAACCCATATGCATTACCAAAATTATCACCATAGACGCGGATGTAGTAAGTGGCACCGAGTGGATCTGATCCGTAAGTGATGGATTCATTATCATCATCGCTATCGACAGTGACCAACAATCTATTGGAAGCATCATAAATCTCGAAGTCGATATTGCCCTCACTGTCCGTAAACGTGAGATCGATGAGCAAGCGAACTTCGCCCGGCTGGGTCTCTACGATATACCAATCGTCGTCGAATTGAATGCCCGCTTGCTCAATGCCTACATCCGAGGTCAAGTCCCACGCATTCCCGAACACATCATTGTTTTCAAACGCATCATCTTCTGCGGCATTCAAAATCAGATCGTAGTCATTATACAGATCGTCGCCAAAGACACGAATGTAGTAAGTGCCGACTCCCACTGTAGCCTGAACATACTCACTGTCTAACGATGAAACCGAATCGGCGAGCAAGCCTCCAGAACCATTATACAGCTCTAAATCAATGTTGCCATTGGCATTTACGAAATCGATCTGAACCGCGATCAATGTCGATGCAGCATCCGCAGTAATCTGATACCAGTCTTCGTCGCCTTGAGTCGGCACGCCAATAGCAGAAATATATAACTGACCATTGTTACTCAAATCATAGGCAGCACCCCGAGTATCATTTGGTTCGAAGACGTCTTCATGGCGATCAAGCCAATACAAGTCATACTCATTCCCTAGGTTCGCTCCGTAAACACGTATTTGATAGGTCCCAGCAGGAAGAGGCGCGTTGTAGTTAATAAACTCATTATCTGTCTGGCTTTCAGAGCGTATAATAATCGAGCCGAAGCTATCATACACTTCCACATCGATATCGCCATCCGCATGCGTGAAAGTCACATCCACATCTAAGCCTGCATTATCGTCTTCGATGGTTATCTCAAACCAATCATCATCGGTCTGCGTCGCGAGCCCCAACAAATCAGTGAACCACACTTGATCATCCGTCAGAACGTAGCCTCCCCCCAAAGAGTTGTTCGGCTCATACGCATCCTCTACGAACGAATCGAGTTCCTCCTGCGTGAACGCCGCCCACCATAGGTCGTATTCATTACCCGCATTCTCGTAGTGGATTTGGATATAATAGTCACCACTCGCAGGCGAAGAGTAAGTCAAACTTTCGATATCAGTCTGCGAGATCGATCGATCGATCAAATAGCCGTTTGCATTATACAGCTCTAGATCAATATCCCCCGCTAGCGGATTGAAATTGGTGCGAATATCCAACTCCGCGACGTTCGCTGGAACGGTAATCTTATACCAGTCTTCATCCCGCTGAACTCCGGGACCATCGAGCTTACGTAACCAACTACGCTCCCAAGCACTCAGGTCATAGGCCTCTGCAAGCTCATCATTTTCTTCATAGGCGTCATCTTCAAGCACGACTTCCCAGAACAAGTTATATTGATTGCCAACACGATCACCTGTGACTGTGACCGCATACGTGCCAGGGACGGGGTCGTCCCAAATAATTGATTCAGTATCGCCCCCATCGGCGGAAACAAAAATTTTATTTCCATCTTTCTTGCTCAAAGTCAGGTCAACATTACCAGCCGAACTATCCGAAGTGAGAGACAGTAACAATTGCCCAGCACCTTCAGGAACTGAGATCTCATACCAGTCGGGATCCAACTGTGTGCCTAGGCCATCAACAGATGCCAACCAGAAGCCAGCGTAATCACGCAGGTCAAACAATTCCTGGAAGTTATCATTCTCCTCATAATTATCTTCCACCACGCCATCGATGATCGGCGGCACGGTTGAAAGTGTGACTCGGAAGTCATAGCCACTCAACGCGCTGATATCTGTCAGTGGATCCACTCTGATGAAGTAAGTAGAATCGCTGGGCTGTTGAATGGAAAGGACACCTTCGCCAAAAATAGTGGTCACGTTACCATCCACCTCGGTATTGATCGCGACCGCATCCCCCTCAGAATCAATGATTTCAAAGACCATGAAGCCACCATCAAAACTCATATACTCAATAATGATCTGCTCGACAGCCGTATCCGAATTCGCCGAGAATTCAAACCAATCCGTATCCGAACCATTGGTGAAATTCTCCTGCGTCGCATTCTCGCCATAGGCCGCGCACGTGCCGATCCCGTCCACTTCAGATAGCCAGTTGTCGATAATTGTATCACCGAGGTCAAAGGCATCCTCCATTTTATCATTCTCGATATCATTTCCCTGAGCATCTTGACCAACGACCTCGTAACTATCGTCACTTCTAGGCTCGATAATCAGATCATAGCTATTACCAGCAAAGTCACCGTAGACACGGACGTAATACGTGCCTGGCTCAACTCCCATAATCGCAACATTACCCTCCGGACTGAAATTCTCTGCAAAATCAGCAGTCGAGACACCTTCATGCACTGTGATCACTTCATAATCATTATCGGTCTCAGAAACGATAGAGCCATTCTCATCGACCACCTCGATATCGATATTACCCTCAGTATGGACAAAATCAGCGCGCAGGTAGAGCATCCGCGTGAAGGGGTCTCGCGGAATTTCAATCTTATACCAATCTTCATCACTGGAAATGCCTTCGCCCAAATATTCGGACAAACGAGAGCTAAAGGCACCAGTCAAATCGAACGCAGTTTCCAAGGTGTCATTCTCCTCATATAAATCATCATCCCCCCCGGTTAAAGCAATCGAAGACCAGCGCAAATCATAGGTCGTATCCACCGTGCCATCCGAAACCGATGCTCTGATATACATCTGACTTTGGCTGGCAGTATAATTACCGGGCAAACGGAACTGTATGATGCCATCTTCGGCAGTCGTTGATCCTAAAACGGTGTTGTGATAATTGAGCAACTCAAACAGAATCGGCCCTTCACTCGCATCATACGCAACCTCGACAGTAACTAGCTTATCAATTGTAGTGAGCCCATCAGAATGCGCATCAATAGAAAAATAATCCCTGTCAGAAGACTTAAAGAAAGCCAAGCCCATGTAATCGGAAAGCCACGTATTCTCGACCTGTTTTAAATTCGCGGGGGCGCTACCACCATCCGTCTGCGATGCTAGATAGTTGGGCCAATAATTATCTTGTGTCGCCGAAATCGTAGAGGTGCCGCTAATCGCAAATCTAAACTCTTCTACCTCTCCAGCTTCATAGCTTACGATCACCGTGTCCGTATGTAGCCCCCGGTTGTTCGGATCATAAGCGATCCTCAAAGTATAGTCAGTCGAATTACCATAAATGGATCCCATCGGCTGATTCGTAATACTAAAATGAGCTCCTGATGCCAATCTCACTGACACATTCGTAATCGGAGAGGCCTCCGTATTAGCGAGATAGAAGGCATGTTCTACTGGCCCATTTGCCACATAAGAAAAACCAAAGTCAGTGCCATTACTCGCTTGAGTATTCACATCTCCGAGAGCGATTGGATTCTCATGCTTATAATCCCCTTCACCCCCAGTTACATTAAGAGGTGGAACGGGTAACGCCCCGACGATCGAGTATTCACCGAGGCTCGCATAATCAGAAAAACCAACGGCGGGGTCTGCACCCCGCCCAGCGCCTTCGACGGTGATATAGTAGATACCCGCAGAAACGGTCGCGGTGACAGTCGATTCTAACAAAACAGGGCCATCTGCGGTGCCGGCGGCAATCAATAGGCCAGTTGAATCTAATAAATTTGCTTGAACAGCCAAATTCGCGCCTTGTGTGCTCGAGCCTGGCTGGGAGTCTGATGAATCCACATCCAATGGTGACACTGTCAGTGATATCTCGCCATCCGTGCTAGCGAAGCGGAAGAAATCAATATCATTCGAACGTGAAATCAGTCCAGTGCCCCCGATTAAATCAACTCCGATGGTGCCCAAAACTCCGACGGTCCCACTGATCGAATCAGCATAATCATCTTCTTTGAACCCGAAACCGTTTCGGGTTCCGCCGATGATCAACACATCATCTTCTTGGTTATTAGCCAAATCATACTCACCTTTACTCCACTGATCGACTTCATCATAGAGGCCACCTGAAAAAGCCGCCCCCATAATCGGTGCCCAACCAGGTGCGTATCCAGCATCATGCCCAGGATAGTATTCCACGGTCGGCTGCCCGTCATGAAACAGACCGAAAGCGTGCCCCGCTTCGTGTGAAATAGTAGTAGCACACGTATACTCGGCAAGATTAAAGACCCAAACGATGGGAGAGTTACTACGGAATGAGAATAGGCCAGCCACGCCACCGGCACCCGGTGCTGCGTCATCAGTCGGCGTAATCACCACATGTAAGCGTTTATCAACATCAGCTGAGTTATACACCGAGACATCAGTCGTCACGGTAATATCGAATGGAGCAAAATCCTCTGCAGCGCGCCGCCATACCGATGTAACAAACGAATCATCATTCGCTCTGGGGTGCGGTAAAGCATCGATCAAGTCACCACCATTCCAGCGTGGGTCGGTCACCTCTTCGCCGTCGAAATCGCAATAAATTACAAACTCGGCACCGGGAAGACTATCGAGTGCAATCGCTTCGGCAATTCCTGTCAGTGGCGCATAAGCCTTCGCGCCCAGATCTACATTGCTGGCTATATGCGGATGCTTAATTCCAGTCTCCGTATAAATCGCATTTTTCTCAGCACAGTAAAGGTCACTAATCGTCGTTTCCTCAACGAGTAAGACCTTGGTGTCATTTAAATAATCGTGTTCTTTTAGGGTTAAAACACGCGAATCGTCAAAAAACAGCACCTGCCCCGACAAGTCGCCATGACCATTCACATCCACCAATAGCCGCCCTAGGCTATTATCTAACTTAATTGCATACGAACTGGCGTTCGAGTCCTCCAGCAAAGCAGTGACCGATCCCGATAGCTTCAAATCTCCAATATTCAATATGATGTGTTGCCCCTTGCGGCTACCTTTCAAAATATCAAACGTTTCGCGTGGAATGACTACATCACCCTTCGCGGCGATACCCTTAAAAATATAATCTAGAGCCGGCTGCGTCGCAAGCGCAGGCGCGACTGCGGACAGTGCCTCGACGGCCACAGGACTGCAATGTGCACAGTCTGCTGGATGCTCATCGACGACAGCCTCGCTCATTGTGACCTGTGGCGCGACTACTGGGACTTCCTCCTGTGCTGGCGCTGCCACTTGTGGAGAATCCGCAGCAGTCTCATCGATTGAAGGCTTTAATAAAGTAAACGCAACATAGAGGAGCGCAGAAATAAGCAGAAATGGTAGGAACTGTTTATGCGAATTTTTAGTAAATATTATCATTTTGAACGACGATACCCATACGAACGACTAACGAGATTAATGTAGACAACAAAGGCTGCCCCTTGCGCGCAGCGACTTTAGCCTTATTGAAAAAATTAAAGGGAAGCCAGCAACTGGCAGGCTTCCCTTGTGAAATTCGGAATGATCAGAGAACCCTACTCAGCACCAGATGCCTCAATCGAACGATTTACAGAACCACTAGGCGTCATGATCGTCGGATTCTGGAACAGTGAGTTGGCATTCACGTTGCGATAATTCTGGCGTGACGGAGAACCACCTGGGCTGACCAGATTCGCAGTCACAAAGATTAGCAAATTACGCTTCTGACGAGACTCACCCTCCGATCGGAACAGGCGGCCAAGACCAGGAATGTCACCCAGCACCGGTACCTTGTCGTTTACAGTCTTCACTTCATCCCGAGTCAAACCACCCATCACGACAGTCGCTCCATCAAACACAGTTACTTCGGTCGTGATCTCACGTGTAGAGAAGATCGGCTGATAGAAACCAGCTGGAACGGTAACTGTAGTACCATTACCATCCAGTGCAACACTCGGACCACCATATTCAACAAAGCCTTCAAACTCAGTCACACGTGGTTCAAGAATGAGACTGATCGTATCATCATTTTCAACATTGGGAGTGACGGTCATTTCAACACCCACATTACGAGTCACGAAATCTTGTGGTGTACCCGCTGTAATGGAGATCGCGCTTCCGCCACTATCCAAACCACCACTGCTTCCAGAAGAAACCGTTGATTCAATATCACCATAGCTTTCTGGGTAACGCATTTCTTGTGCCACGGTAATCGTCGCACGCTTGCCCGAGAGCACGGTGACCTTCGGCGCGCTCATAAGGTCGCTGCCAGTCTTGCGAGAGAGAGCATTGATCGCGAGATCCACATCTGCACCTGCAACTGTCCACCCTGTGGCGGTGAAGGCATTCGTAGTCACTGCAGTTGCCAAATCAATTGCATTGGTAAGGCGCGGAGGCGAATTAACTGCCGCGGTATCACCATTAATAGTGATTGCGGATGACGTCAGTCCCGTAGAAAAGGCACTGCTCAAATCACGGTTTCCAGTAGAAAACATACGTTCGTTATTGTACGTTGGATTTCCGTATTGGTCTAGGACAGGAAAGCCTTGGCTATCAACGATGAACTGCGCACTGTCACCGATTGTCCAATCAAATCCAAGCTCTTCGAGGTCGCCCTGTTGGACTTCCAAGAATTTGGACTCAATTTCGACCTGCTTGACTTCATTGTAGTTGCGCAGGATGACACGCATGCGCTCAAGGTTACGGCGGCTTTGAGTAATGATCAATTGCTCACCGTCGAATGCGAGACTTGCGCCTGGCAGATCAAAGTTGACGCCTGCACTTTGAAAGAAGGCTTGCAGTGCTTCGACTTCCTCAGAAGCAGAGGGGCCACTTGAGCTCGATGCTGACGGAGCGGCAAATGGATCGACGGAAGCGGATCCTGAGCCGCCGACATCCCGGAAGCCAGTCAAACGGATCACAGTCGCCCGTGAAATTGGGAAGAATTCGGTAATCGTGTTCGATGTGCCGTCCAATCCATCACTCGGAGCAACGGTCACTGCATCCGCACCGACATCGTATGCGAAGTTCACCTGTTGGGTAACGAACTGCAAAATACGATCGAGGTTCAAATTACGCAGGCTGATGTTCACGCGTGGATTGCTCTGCTCACGGTTAAACAAGACGACAATATTTACACCAACACGCTCCGGATCATATTCTACAGAAAGCTCAGAGAGTGTTTCGATCACACGGGTTAACTCCATGCCGGAAAAATTAACCTGTGGAATGATAATGCTGCTCAACTTACGTTGCGTGCTGCTATCACCCGCATCTGCAATTTCTGATCCTGTGCTTACATCAAACACCTTGGGACGCTCCCAACCTTGATCGACTTCGGTCAGCATCTGCTCACGAGTCTTGTATTGGTTTTGCGCATGGATACCACCTAAAATCTCAGCAATGCGCGTTTGAAACAACTTTGCTTCTGGGTTGTTCGCGTCACGGGCTTCGACTTCCTTAAAAGTCGCAGCTGCACCATCGTAATCACCATTCAAATACTGGGCGCGACCACGAGTCAGCAAATCGCGGACGATTTTACTTTGTGCCACATATTCAGGGCTTATGTCCTGAATCGCCAGTTCATATGGATTAGAAATCTGCTTATCCAAAGAGGCGGTCAAGGCATTAGCCGCTTTGGAACGACCACCTGCAACACGATACTCTTCTAAGAGCGCTTCAGCAGCTTTGGCATCACCTGCTGCAGCCAAAGCCTTCGCTTCGGTTAATACAACGTCCGCTTTTGCTGCGTCGATATCGTCCAGTACATCTGCAGTCGATGTGTTGAGTGTGAGGCTCGCAGCTGCAGCATTGAGTAAATTAGTCGCATCTGTATACGCACCGAGTTCGGCTAGTTTATCAGCTTCATCGATTGCATTCTCAGCAGCTGCAAGCTTGGCGTCTTGATCTGCAGCGGCTGCCGCAACGATTGATTCTGCCTCATTAGCAGCTTCTTCAGCAGGCGCTTCGACAGCTTCCGGTACAATTGCCATCGCTTCCTCAACAGACGCTGTAGATGCTTTTCCATAGATTGAGTTGCCATCTTGCTCGCGATCCAAGTCTTTGTTAATCGAAGCTAAGATGCGCTGAACATTTTCATCCTGTGGCGCGACTTTAATCAGTTCCTCGGCCTTTTGCTTCGCAAGTGTAAGGTCACCTGAATCACGTGCACGTAGCGTCTCAGCCATCAGCTGAATCTTTTCAGACGCATTTTGCGCATCGGCCGCTTGCGGCACGACAAAAGTAAAAGTTCCAAGCGCACCAGCCAATAGGATGGCGGAAGCACACTTTCGAGCTGCGAGGTATTTTTTCATAGTTTGATTCTGCAAGGTTATGATCTGTTAAATGTTAATAAGGAGCTAAAAAGAGAAGTCGAACACTTCTTTGCCTGTGGCCCCTGTTTCTAGAGGGATTTCTGATTCTTCGTTGGGGGTACTGATTGATAAGACCTGCGTCTCAGGATCGGTTTCAAGCGCTTCATTACCTAATCTCGTAACTGTTACAGTTTTGTTATCAAGGTTAATTTCTTCTAAAACATAGCTACCAAGCGAAGTTTCAAATGCCATGGAAGGCTTTTCAAGCACGACCTCAATGGCCGAATCCTCCTGCGAGCGGAGTACCACAGTGGTAGTATCATTGTAGAGTCGCTCACCATGCTTCAGCACAACTGCTTTACCTGTGCGCTGATCCAAAAGACTCGCCGTCACAACTTTAGAGACGTTGCCATCGTTATCCTTGATCCGTTCGATCGAAAAATCTACGAGCTTAAACTCAGACTTCGCTTGTTCTTGTCCGACCCGAGCGCGCACCTGTGTTTGCAGTTCTTCATCAAACAAGAGTACGAGACTTTTCGAAGCATCGCTGAGATCCTCCTCGATGTAGCCCTCCATCTGAATACGATACGGATCGCGCTCAAACTTGGCTAGGTAGAGGCCAAAAGGAGGCTTACTTTGGGCTACCGAAATCGGCGATTTGAAGATAAAGGTACCGTCGTTATCGACCCAAATCTGGGGCGGAGTAAATACGTCGTAGAGCTCCAGCGGCGGTTGCTTGGAAGTCTTAGTCGCATCCGGCCAAATCGCGGTTTGTCCAGACGAGGCTGGGACGGGGATTGCTTGATAGGGATTATCCGCCGGTTGGCCGACTTGCGATCGGGCAGTTGACGTTGCACCAGATTGCGTCACGTAAAACCCGACACTTGCAAAAAGTGCCAATAACGCCACTGCGAGGAGCAGTTTATCGTATATTTTATTCATGTGAAATTAGGATGGGGTCTCCTCGGAATTAGTGGGTAAGACGATCTCGATGAATTCCAGCGTAACAGTGAAGCTAGACTCCGTTTCAGATACAACCGGTGTTTGATTAGGCGCGGCTGCAGGTGTTTCAGAATTAGAGGAAGATGAGCCACCGAAGACACTGAAGATGTCGTCCAAATTACTCTTAGCATTCTTCTTCGCTTTGGCTTGTTTAGCACTGACAGTCGGGCGCTCGACTTCAACACCACGCACCACGATTGGCAGATCAAACTGCGCGAGATTATTCAGGAATTTCCGTAGCACAGGAGTGTGGCCAGTGAAGGTCACGCGAAATGCAACTGTATCAATGGCATCTGGCACACGCGCACTCACCACCGGACTGATACGGAATCCAGTGCTGCCCTTTCTGGATGTACTAGTATCTTCAAGTACTTCGCGCTCAACCGCCTTAATGGCGGCAGGATTCGCTTCAATGAGCTGGTTCAGGATGTAGCTGAGCACTTGGCGCTGCTTGTCGAGGTTCGACACAATCGCAGCATCTTCAGAAATTTCCGGTGAACCAAGATACTCGTCGAAGCCAAAAGCAAAATCATCCGGCAAATCGATCGGCGCAGCTTCGCCATCCTCATTTTCATGCACGGCGGCCTGCTTCCGGAAATTTGATATATATTTCTGTAAGCCAGACATCACACGTGTTCCATCGCTGGACACAGTCAAACGAGAGCCACGCTGTAAACCCTCCCGAAGACTCAGTAGCTTGGCATTCAATGCTTTCGCATTTTGCTTCGCCGCTTGCACGTTGTCCGCTGTCGGAGCAGGAGACGCAAAGAGTAAGCCTTTAATTTGGCCCTCTACACTTGCTACTTTAGCCTGCAACTTCGAGCGCTTACTGGATTCCGAAATCGTCAATGTGGTGCCGCCCGCAAAAACGAGCACCGCGACCACGCAGAGACTGCAGAATATAGGATTTTTCTTAAATAAACCCATGGAATTATAAAGGTTTAGCCGGATCCACGACCAAATTGATACTGAAAGGAAGGACATTGAGGCCGCTTTGAAGCTTCGTCCATGTCACGATTGGGGAATGTGAAGATACGATGAATTCGGAGTTCTCAAAGCTGGAGCGCAAGCTCTTCAACTGATCAGACAAGGCATCTTCATCGACATTCTCGGCGCCATTGATGGACTCACGTACGAGTAGCTCTCCTTTGACTAGCACCTCGTAGGTAGGTGTTCCATCCGCAGCATTTTCGCGAATAACACTCAAATCATCGAGCCAAACATCTTCGGCGAGGTGGAGACTTTCCTGCAGCTCAGCAAAGAACTGTATCCAGTTAGACTTAGAATTCACTAAGCCTTCAACGCGTTTAATTGCATCACTGGTTGCTTCTGCTTGAACTTGATAGTCGTCGATCTGAGCTTGGCTCGACTGGAGGGGCTGTAGTCCCGACTCAAGCAATTGGATTTGCTCGGTATCGGCAGCATTCGCATTCTTAAAAGCAACGTATGCTGGCAACGGCGCCAGCGCCAAGCAGGCCGCAGCGATCAATACCAATGGTTTCTTGCTGGCAAAGGCCATCGCACGCTGAACACCCTCTGGCAACAGATTCACACCTGCAGCGTTCGGCACCATGCTGCGGCACGCTTCACCGATAATTTCACTGGTTTGCATACGGAGCGCCTCGGAATCGATCGATCCGTCCAAAATCACATTCTGCAGTGGATCGAAAAAATCAACCGCCACTTTTTGGGTGGTCGCCAACTGCTCGGCCAAGCCCTTCAGTAATGAGCCTCGCCCATTCAGTAAAATACGTTTTGGAGCAGCGCCCCCCTTCTGGCGGCGATAATTCACGATCGAACGTGTAATTTCCTGACTCATGCGGCGCATAAATGATTCCGCACAAGAGTTGAGTAGCTTTGCTCCAGAGTCATCGTCCGAATAATCGCTGCCACCACCGAAAAATTTATGCTTAATCGCTTCTGCTTGAGTGAATGACTTACCCAAGCTATCCGCAATATTCTGGGTGAGTGAATTCCCACCTAACTGAATGTTACGCACAAAAAAGCCATCCAGGTTTCGAAACAGTAAATTGGTCGAACGAGCGCCAATGTTGATCAACAACACATCATCATCTGAGTCGGGATACGCATGCTGAAGGGTATTGTAGTCAAGCACTGTTGCAGCACCAATGCTCTCAGGTATAAATCCGGCTGCAGAGACGTATCCACAAAACTCATCCACCAAATTCGATTTAGCCGCGATAAACAATACTTCGGTTTCTACGCCGTCATCTCCAACCACTTGGCTGTCCCATACGACCTCATGTAGCGGATATGGAATGTTTTGTTGCGCCTCGAATGCAATGATCTGTGCCCGCTTGGCCTCTTCAATGTGCGGGATGCGGATGGTCTTTGTTAAGACTTGATTCCCGGGGATGATCAACGTCGCTTTGCCTGATAACTTGTGATTAGTTGCTAGAACCTGCAACGCATCTCTAACGCTCGGCAAGATCGCCTCTTCGTTGGAGAAATCATATTGAAGATCCTCTGAAACCAACTTTTCAATCTGAAGATTGCCTCCGTGCGAGGCAATCACAGCAGCAGTCACTCGACTGGCACCGCAGTTAATAATTAATCGTTTGGAACTACTCATGGGTTAAAGTAAAAAGTAAACATCTATTCGTATTAATGGATTCAGCGCCCAGCAGTGGATCCCTTCAATCCAGAGAATACCCCGTCCAGCTTACAAAAAAGTACGCAGTAGCGCTCATCCATCAGATGAGCAATTAAGCTCATTGATTCGATCAATAAGTGACTAAAAGATACTAAGGGGATTTGCATAACAGCACGGGGGATGAGACTGAAATGCCGCGCTAGAGCGCGGCTTAAGTCAGTAGTAGTTACGTCGAGTTCAGGCGCATAGCAATCAATTTCTTACTGAAAACAGTCCCTTTTTATAAACTTCTAATAAACTTTTGCGATCTGCCTTAAATTTACAGTCCAAAAAGTGCGCTTAACTATAAAATTGATCGTATTCAATGCGAATACGCTTGCGCAGATTCGTGCTTTAAAAAGCGTAAGCATGCATGTCATCACCACTTCCTTTTAAAATAAGCGCTCTTATCTTTATCCGCAATGCTGCTGGTGAGCATTTACTGATACAACGAGTGAAGGCTCCGAATCAAGGCTGTTGGAGTCCCATTGGCGGCAAACTCGATATGCAATTAGGAGAATCCCCGTACGAATGCGCCCGCCGTGAGGCTGAAGAAGAAGTCGGCCTAAAGCTTACTGACCAAGACTTGCACTGCTTTGGCTACATCTCCGAGAAAAGCTACGAAGGCGCAAGCCATTGGCTGATGTTCCTCTTTGATTGCCGTATCTCAACGAATAGTCTGCCTAGCGCCATAGATGAAGGACATTTCGAATTCTTCAGCCGAAAAGCAATCGACCAGCTCAATATTCCAGCTACCGACCACACCTTGGTGTGGCCCTATTTTGACCAATACCACGAAAGCTTCATCGGCCTACGTGCCAATTGTGACCCTCAGGGCAAGCTGTCTGTTGTGGAGGAGTTAAAGCTGCCAGCGCCTCCAACGCCAAGCCATTAAACCAACTTAGGTTGGCCCGAAAACACCGAATATTTCGCATCCATCGGAGCTTGCTTGCGCCAGTGTTACCTCCCTGCAGATTCAGGTGTGAGCAAGCACACACGCCACGAATTAAATCACTCGCCGGATACAAAACATATAGAGATACGGACGACTAGTGGCCCCACGCCTGGCGCGTAAATTGTCCCTTCGCCACCTGCCAAATCGCCCAGTCCGCGCTCGCCTCCGGCAACTCCGTGCCGGTGGCGATGATCTGCCATTCCGCGGGGCAGGCTCGCCAAAAACCCGCTTTACGATGCGGGTCGAGCTCGCCCAACACATCGTCCGCCAATAATACCGGCGTTAACCCGAGGCTCTGTTCAAAGATCCGTGCCTGCGCAATCCGCAAGGCCACGCAAAGTCCGCGTTGCTGGCCATCGGATGCGTATTCTTTCGCGCCACCAATACTCAGCGATAAGTGAAAGTCATCTCTGTGCGGACCTTTTTGGGTGGCGCCCATGATCTCATCTCGCTTTCGACAGTCATAGAGCATCCGGCACACCGTCTCAACATCCGCGCACGCAGTATTGCTCTTAAACTCGAGCTCTGGGCCTTCGTCAAATTCAGCAATATTCGCATATACTGCAACCAAGACTTCGCGTAATTGCTCCATACCCACCGCCCGCCGGCTAGCCACAGCCACAGTATGCAGGGCAATTTCAGCCTCAAAAGCTGACAGCTCAGCGGCGCTACCGCCTTTTTTTAACAAACGGTTTCGCTCAGCTACACCGCGATGATAATTACGTAAGGCGTAGTAATACTCAGGGTCGATCGCAGATAACGTCAGGTCCAGAAAGCGCCGACGCTCGGCCGGCGAACCTCGCAGCAACATTAAATCGCCCGAGCTCAGGGGTACTACTGGAAAACGACCAATAAAATCACCTAGCCGTGACACTTTCTCACCGTCCAATCGAACACGCCGCCCCAACTTGCTCGAATGCAGCTCTAACTTTGTGCGACCTTCGATATCATGCTCCATTTCATAAATCGCGGTATACGCCTCTCTCCCTTGGCGCGGCAATGCTGACATTCCTTGGGTCCGAAACGAGCGCAGCGCCGTGACTAATCCCAGCGCCTCCAACAAATTTGATTTTCCTTGCCCATTTGCGCCGAGCAAAAATGTGCGCCCCGTGGACAAATCCAGCTCGGCAAATTCAATATTACGAAAGTCCTGTAGTCGAAGATTAAGAAAGCGCATGGCAGTACGATCGGATTAGATAGAAATCACTGTTGAGCCACCCCGATCAGCTTCTGCCCGAAGGTCTGCGTAACACTCCACCAAGGCCGAGGATAATGATTGCCACGCCGCTACGGTAGTCGCACTCCCTGAGCTCACGCGCAGCACTCGCCGCATCACAGCGCCATTGATACCCATTGCCGCAAGCACTGGTGACGGCCCCTGTTTGCCCGTCGCACACGCAGCGCCTGCGGACACCAAAAAGCCACGCTTCTCTAAGGCACGAATCCAGCGCTCGCTCGCGAAATCTGGCATGACTAACAAAGCAGTGTTCCATAAGCGCGGCGCCTCCAATCCAATGACTTGGATGGCTGCCAGCGACTCACTCAGCTCGGCAATCAATCGATCGCGGCCTGCGGCAGAGCCCGGCTCCGCTACTTGTAACGCTGCCATCATCGCCAACACGCCTGCGACATCTTCAGTGCCCGCACGATGCCCCGCTTCCTGCACTCCGCCAACAAATGATTCAAACCCACCATTCGCATCGGGCAATACACCAAAACCCACCCCACAAGGACCACCAAACTTATGCGCACAGCCTGTGACGAAATCACAAGCGTCTAGGCCATCTATCGGCAGCTTTCCAATCCACTGCGATGCATCGCAATGATACGACACTCCCATCGAACGGCATTCCGCTGCGATCGCCTGCCAGTCATTTAAAATACCAGTCTCATTATTTGCTGCCATCACAGACACTGCCGCAACCCCGCCCTCGACAAGCAAACTTTGCAATGCCGCAACATCCACCGCTCCATTCGCATCTAACGCGAGCCAATCGACCCGACCGGCAAAAAATCGCCGCGCGGCTTGCAACACACTGGGATGCTCGGTAGGACTCACCGCGACACGGGCATCAGCAGGTAAGGTAAGCGACCAGTGCGCAAAGACTGCGTTATTCGCCTCTGTCGCTCCCGAGTTAAATACGATGCGGTCGGCTGAAACCTCAAACAGCTTCGCCAGTTCTGCACGCGCGGCTTCGAAATGTACGCGCACGCGTGCTGCACCTCGATAGGGCGCAGAGGGGTTCAACCATAAAGCATCCTTAGCCTCTAGCCATGCTGCCCGCGCCTCAGGCCGCAGCGGTGAGGTCGCATTGTAATCAAAGTAGCAGCCGCCATCCATACTTAGTGTAAAAATCTCTTCACGCGATGATCCATCGTATTATGGAATGCGAAGTTCTTGCCCGACTCGGAGGGCATTCTCACTCGCCATACGATCGCGATTCGCTTGATAAATATCAATCCAGCGCGTTGGCGTCCCATAGACCTTGCGGCTGATCGCGGACAGCGAATCACCCGATTGCACCGTGTAACTGCGTGGCACACTGCTAGGGTCTGGAGCAACCGGGGGCACGATCGAGTCCTGTGCCTGCGGCACTGCCGGCGCACGCTGCGCACTCACTGCAGTCGGCACACGGCGCGCACCACTCACGATTGATTCGAGTTGCTGCACACGCTTTTGAGCAGTCACCAACTCACGCTTCAAACTATCATTCTCCAGCTTCAAACTCTTCACCAAATCCATCAAATCAATACGATCCAATTCACCCTGATAGGGCTGCGCTGGCAACTGACGCGCGAACTCCTTCTGCGCAGTCTCAATTAACTGACGCACCTGAGTGGCTTGAGGCGACTGCGGTTTGAACTGTATATACCGATCGAAATGGTAAATCGCTTTGATCGGATCTTTCATCGAATTCAAATAAATATAACCCGCTTCGAAGTGCGACTCTGGCGCATCGCGACGCGCATCAATCACCCGAATAAAAGCACTCAAAGCCTCTTCAGTGCGACCTGCCTTTTGGTACTCTTTGGCCAGTTGATACTGCTTCTCGTCAGTCTCACCGACGACTTCGACCCCGCTGGGCGCGCATGCAGAGAGAATCAATAAGGCGGTAGTAGATACAATTAAAGCGGATCGAGAAAGCTTCATGATGCAAAGACGTTTAGCAATGATGCGCCACCCTGCAACAAGCAACTGGCACCAATCTGGCTGTGTTTGCGAAAGTTGTCACAATAATCGTCTAAGACTCTGAACTCGAAGCGGCTGCGCTTGCGCAGGCCAATTTGAGCGACTCCCTTGGCTTCTGGCCGCCGCAAGCGACGACGCCACGTGGCAACCTTACCACCTTCCTGCTTATTTTAGGGCTTAAGCAAGATCTTGCCCAAACGCGGACTTTTATCGTGCTTCAACGCACGCTCATACTCTGCAAACGAATACGTTGCCTCCACGGGCAACTTGAGTGTGCCTTCACGCATCATCGTATAGACTGCACTCATCACCTCATCGAGCCCATCTTTGCCCGCCCGCTGGCACCACTGATCCCACCAAAATCCCACCATCCGCACATTATTAAAAATCAGATAGCGTGTCGGGAAACGCACCAGATCCCCCACCATGCCGCCGAAAGTCACTTGCGTACCGCTTTCACCCAAAACTTTAATCTGATGCATCGCACTCTCACCGCCAATCGAATTCAACGCCAAACGAATCGACTCTCCTTCGGTCAATTGATTAACCTGCTCCACCCAACCACTACCCTCTATCACAACGCGATCGGCCCCCAACGCTTGTAGCGGTTCGATCAATGCCTCTCGGCGCACCTGACTAATTGTCTTCAGCCCTAGCACCTTCGCCATCTGTATCACCGACAGCCCGACCGCTGAGTTACCTGCATTCTGCAGGACCCAACTGCCCGGCGCCAAATTCACGATTTTCTTCAATAAACAATACGCCGTCGGTGGGTTGATAAATGAAATCGCAGCCTGCTCTATCGACACATCCTCAGGCACCGCCAACACATCTGCAGCTGGTATACAGGCAGTCTCTTGCCATGCTCCCCCATCCGGAAATCGCACCCGCGCCCCGACTCCAATACGCGACACTCCGTGCCCTATCGCATCCACAACACCCACACCTTCGCGACCAGCCACAGCGGGCAGCTCACGCAAGCGCCCATAGCTACCACCGATCATTCCGTAATCCGAGGGATTGATCGTTGCCGCAAGCAGTCGTACTCGGACTTCACCGTCACTCGGTTCAGGCCGTGCCACTTCTTCCAACTGTAAAACCTCGAGAGGTTTACCGAACGCATGGTGGCAAATCGCTTTTTGTTGTGTCATCTCTTGGTAGCTAGAGGAATTCAGATCCACCCGCAAAGATTTTTAACCATTCTTAACTCAGAAATTAGCGTACTGGGTTGCATTCATCAGTCACTCGCGACTTTGTTCCTTTACGTGCCCAAAAGGCAACCCATTCAATCACCATTGTAGGGAAACCAACAGACAACTTGCCATCGGTCCGATCTGCATTGCAGTCGGTCCTGTCGTCGGCAGGAATCTCGCGATGTACGCTCTATTACACTTTCGCACTTTAACACCTTCCAACTTTAACACCTTCCAACTTTAACACCTTCCGACCTTTCCACCTTCCCACCTATGAAACATCCTTTTTTACAAAAAGAATTCGAAATCCGCTGGTCCTCGCTTACGCCTGACCAGATTGAAACAGACATCACCCAAGCCCTCAACGACGCCCAAGCTGCAATTGAAGCAGTCGCGGATCGCAATGCGGAGAATGCTGAAACACTCACCTATGCGAATACGATCGCCGCGCTCGATGACGGGCTCGAAACACTTAATCACGCGTGGGGACTCGTCAGTCATCTCGACTCAGTCAACAACAGCCCCGAACTACGCGAAGCGCACAACGCAATGCTGCCTAAAGTCTCCGAATTTTTTGCCAACATCCCACTCAACGAGACTCTCTGGAAGACCTTAAAGACCTTCGGCGAAAGTGCCGTCGTGAGCAAACTCACGACGGCCAAGCAGCGCTACGTCCACGAAACACTCGCCGACTTTCGTGAGCAAGGTGCCGACCTCTCTCCTGAGAAAAAGACCCGCGCTGGCGAAATCCAAAGTAAACTTGCCGAACTCACGCAAAAATACTCAGAACACTGCCTGGACGCCACCAATGCCTGGGAAAAAATCATCACCGACGCAGCCGAACTCACGGGGCTACCAGAATCAGCCATCGCAGCAGCGAAGCAAAATGCCGAGCAAAAGGAAAAAAATGGTTGGCGCTTTACACTGCAGGCTCCCTCATTGATCCCTGTACTCACTTATGCCGATAGCGACGCGCTACGCCAAGAACTCTGGCAGGCCTACGCCACCATCGGTCGTGGCGCGGAGTACAACAATCAAGAACTCGTGCGTGAGATCCTTGAGCTACGCCATGAATTCGCACTGCTCGTCGGTCAGGCCAATTTTGCCGATCACGTCACCGAGCGCCGCATGGCAGCGTCGGGCAGCGCAGCGCTTAAGTTCGGCGAAGCCATCTTTGCTAAAGTACAGCGCCAGTTCACCGACGAACTCAACGCACTGCGTCAATACAAAGCCACAGCCACGGGCCAGCCATCCGTACTGCTCGAACCCTGGGAAACAAGCTACTGGGCCGAAAAGCAGCGTAAGGCGAATTACGATTTCGACGAGGAGGCGCTGCGCCCCTATTTCCCGATTGGCCGAGTCATCTCGGGCATGTTCGACATCGCACAACAACTCTTCGGTCTGCGCATCGAAGCCCGCGACGCACAATTTGTAGCACCCAGCTCCAATTCAGCTCCATCCTCAAGTCTCAGCTCTCCCCCTTCTTCTCTCCCCGAAGTCTGGCATCCGGAAGTCAAATTTTACGACCTATTCGATGCTGTAAGCGACGAGCATCTTGGCTCTTTCTACGCCGACTGGCATCCGCGCGAAGCGAAGCGCGGAGGCGCTTGGATGAACTACTTAATTACAGGTAACCGCGACGCATCTAACGGAGCTCGCACTCCGCACCTAGGGCTCATCTGTGGCAATATGACGCCGCCGGTTGGAGATCAGCCCGCGCTGCTCAACCACCGTGAAGTCGAAACCATCTTCCACGAATTCGGCCACCTGCTACACCACCTCTGCGGCGAGGTCGAAGTGAAGTCGCTGAACGGCGTCAACGTGCCATGGGACTTCGTCGAGCTACCCTCGCAAATCATGGAAAACTGGTGCTGGGACCGCGACAGCCTCGACCTGTTTGCGCGTCATCACGAAACCGGTGAAACTATCCCCGAAGAGTTATTCAATAAAATGCTCGACGCCCGCAACTACATGAAAGCCAGTGCCAACGTGCGCCAACTCTCCTTCGGCAAGATGGACCTTGAACTGCACGTCAACTGGCCACAGTCGAAAGAGAAAGACCTCGACGCCTTCATCAAGCAACAACTGCAAGGCTATACTGCGGACTATAAAACCGAACCGAAATCAAACGTCTTTAACTTCAGCCACCTATTTAGTAGCCCCACTGGTTATGCTGCTGGCTACTACAGCTATAAGTGGGCCGAAGTACTCGACGCCGACGCCTTCACTCGCTTTCAGAAAGAAGGTATCCTTAATGTGAATACAGGCCGCTCGTTCCGTAGCGAAATCCTCGCGAAAGGTAATTCCGCAGACCCGGCACTACTGTTTAAAAATTTCATGGGCCGCGCACCGGACCCAGATGCATTACTACGCCGTGATGGCTTAATCAATTAAGTGGCAGCATTACCCGCGCGCCAACCAATCTTGAATCAAGCGATACGCAATCGAAGTTGAGCGCGGCAACATCTCTGGATGCGCCCGCACATACTCGCGTGAATACCAGTCTGCTGCCTCCAGCTCATCGGCACTCAGGTCGAGTTGTGTACTCAACGCACGCGCAGTAAAGCCCAACATTAACGAGTTTGGAAACAACCATGGCTGCGAGGAGTGATAGGTAATGTCCTCCACGACCAAGCCCACCTCCTCTTGCACCTCACGTGCTACCGCCGCTTCGAGGGATTCACCCGGCTCCACGAATCCTGCCAGCACTGAATACATTGCGTCAGGCCAGCGACTTTGACGCCCCAGCAAGCAGCGTTCTTCATGCTCTATTAGCACAATGACCGCGGGGTCCATATTCGGAAAAAACTGTTGCCCACAGGCTTCGTCGGGGCAACGGCGCAAGTGCCCACCATTTTCAACCCGAGTCGCACTTCCACACCTTCCGCAGAGTTGATGGCGGCGATGCCAAAACCCCATGAACGCCGCGAGTGCATACACATCCCGCAGCCTCGTTTGTGCCATCGGCACACCAGCAAGATATGCTTCAAAGAAGCCCTCAAACGCGCGCTCGACCTGCTTGGCTTGCTCAGACTGGGAGACTACCGCTACGAAATATGAGCGACCATCTACCTGACCCAAAAAGATTGGTTCCAGCCACTCATCCAGCACCTCACTGACCGCCTTAAGCGTCACCCAAAGCGGCTCACCAGTGCCATCCGCTCGGGTCAGCAACTGCGAGCCTGCAGCAACTAACACCTCGCTACCTTCAGACTGCGCCGCCAACCACTCTGATCGCTCACGGCATACCGAAGCACGATCAATAAAATAAGGAGACTCTAGGCAACTTTGCATCGGCACACTATCCACGCAAGTGTCGTAAATACAACTCCGCGCAAGCTTTCGCATCGGACAATGCATCGTGATGATCGAGCGCAATGCCATACTCCTCACAGAGTATGTTCAGCTTCTTCTTATAAATTTTATAAGTGCACTGCGGCTCATAAATGGGCACTTCCATGCCGTAAAAATCGAGTGTCTTACGCAGACAGGAGAAATCAAACGCGCCGTTATGCGCGACTAACGTACGGCCTTCAATATAGCCGCGAATCTGCGGCCAGACCGCGTTAAAAAACGGCGCATTATAAGTATCCACCTCTGTCATTCCGTGCACATTGGTATTCCAATAGCTATAGGTATTGTCCGGCGGTTGCACCAGTAGGCTGAGTGCCTCAACCACGTCTCCTCGCTCCACTCGTACCAGCCCAATCTGACAGATGCTGGAGCGCGCTGGCTGTGCGGTTTCAAAATCAATCGCGGTAAAAGTAGGCATAGCCCCAAACAAGCGAAGTATCTTCGCGTATTGCAATGGGATTATGTCATCACCTGATTCTATGCGATTACAAAGTGGCCAGGAGGTTTCGGTCAGCGCAGTGCCAGAGTCAACACTATGACACTTAACAGCAAAATAATTTGATGCGTTGATGTATGCATGCGTGCGTGCCACAGTCACATTAGACCCAGACGTCGAGCAATATATTCGGGTGGCCTGCCAAAAGCGGCGCAAAAGTTTCAAATATGTACTCAACGACGCTCTACGTGCATCACTGAAGCCAACGAGGACAAACAAACACTCCTACCGCCACCCTCGATGGGGCTCTCCGCAGGCATTGACCCGAGGCGCTTAAGTGACCTCGCCGATAAGCTCGAAGCGGATGCCTTCCTCGCAGCAGAAAGTCAGGCGACTTATCGGCCAAACACCTCTGGTAAATGATCTTACCCGATGCCAACCTGCTACTATATGCGGTCAACACTGACAGTATTGATCACAGCAACGCCCTAAAATGGTGCGAGGAATTGATCGACAGCGGCGCCGCTTTCGGCCTCTACACAGGCGTCGTATTTGCATTTATGCGCTTGTCTACCAATCGCCGCGTGTTTCAACAACCATTGAGCAGGCAAGAGGCATTTGCCTATGTGCAGAATTGGCTCTGTTTCCCGGCGGTCAGTTTCGTGGATGCTGAATTGGAGGATCTCGCCACCGCGGAAATGTTACTCACCGCAGCGGGCACCTGCGCAAACTTGGTGAGCGATGCGCAAATCGCCGCTGTCGCGCTTAGGCTTAAGGGCATAGTGCACAGCACCGATGCCGACTTCGCTCGCTTCCCAAAAGTCAAATGGCTCAATCCGCTAAACGTATGAACAAGCAGCGGCCTACTGCTTTGACTGCAGCTAAAAAATAATAAAGCCCTGCACCCACTTGACACCAAACACTCCTAAATTACTTGCGGCGTGTGCCAGCATGCAGGGAAAGATGGATCGGTTCTTGTTCCACGGCGCAAAGCGCAGCGCATAAAACCACAACGAATTCGCCAACAAAATCGATGTGCTAAAAAAACCCTTCTCGGTCAGCGTCAAATGAAAGCCATTATCCATGCTCCAGAGGTGTGGGTGAATGAGCGCAAATAAGAGCGAATAAGCGACGCAACTAGTGATGAGTGCCACGCGCCCCTTATTTTCGACTACAAGATAGCCGCGAAAGATTACCTCTTCAACGATACCAGCGCCGAGACTCGCAAAGACGAAATACCAAACCATGTCGCTCTGCTCCGCCGAAATACCCAGCGCGATCTCACCACCAGTCTCTGCCGCTAAAATCAGCAGCGCTCCAATAATACCGATTACAAGTATGGCCAGCGATGGCGATGTCGCCCCAGGCAAGGCACCGCGCGTGGCTTCCTGCGACTTTTTCCATTGTTGAAGATCACCCCAATACAAATTACCCACGTAGACGGCAATGCCGACGTAGAGTATGACCATCACAGGTGATTCGTCCATTTCAGTAGAGAAGCGTTGTGACGGGGTGCTTAATCAGCAGACAAAAGCAACTACTCACTTAAATATGGCGTGAATCGTCCTCGTCCTTCTCGGAGTACCCGCTGTCTTGGCGGTCATGATTGACCTTATTCTTTTTCGTATAAGCAGCGTGCACATCCTCTGGGGTCATACCGAGGACCTGCGCCAGAGAAATCAGAAAGTGAAACAAATCGACGACTTCGACCTTGGCATTTTGCTCGTCAAACTCCTGATACTTCGCCCACCACTTCCAAGGCACCGAATCAATGAGTTCCGACATTTCCTGCTGCATCGCCCGCGTGTAGTTTAAGACCCATTTGGTCTTATCCTCCTGCGTCATGCCATCGGTATCCACGCCAATGCGTTTGTTAAGTGCGTCCTGTAGGTCAAAAAGTTCGTCAAGTTTATCCATACACTATGCCTAGGCACGCAGTATCTCTCAAGCAAGTGCAAAGAGGTATCCGCGTGACACCGCCGCAGCGGTCTGTTCTTCTCACCACTCAGGTCTCTCACCGCAGCTTTCAGCCTTCTCTTCATGCGCACTCAACTCGAACTCTCGCCACAGGGCGTCATCATTTGCCACGATGATACGCGCGAAGAGTTGCAGATGTTTCACAAATCCTACGCCGCGGGACTGATACATATCGGCGGACATGCACTACCAGGCGACGTTGATGCCTCAGTACTTTACTGGAAGCAGTTCGCCGAACGATTCATCCGCTCGCTGTGTCATCTTCCAGAAAACAGTGATGCCACACTCAAGATCGAAGCTCCATCACCTGCCGAGCTATCCGAAATCATTCTCAACGCACCCCCCATGCGCGGTGCGGAATACCTCTCGCACCACCTTTTGCAGGTAATCTGGCAACGGCTCACGGAGTGGTCAGTAGCCGAGCTCGAATCGCTCGAAGGCCTGAGCGCACTACTCGAAAAAAATGCACCACGTTGGTCTCGCGTCGGCCGCGTCACCTTTCACCTAGCGGAGAATAAGAGCGATCCGGACTATCCCTTCGCATTCATGGCATCCTACGCTTCTGGGCTCTCCAAATCTGGCCGCCTCCAGCAACTCCCCCTCGGCAAGGCGCTCCAGCAATACGCGGGAACCAATAATAAGGCGGCACTCCTCAAGCTCCTTTCCCCCATTCACTCGGCCGCAAAACAGTGCAAACTCATCGCCGATCTGGCGGCCACGCAGGACATCTTTCACCCGCTTGTGTGGCGTCCCTCCGAAGCCTATCAATTTCTGCAAAGTGTTCCGATCTGCGAAGATGCTGGCTTACTGATCCGTTTGCCAGATTGGTGGAAAAAGCGCACTCGCCGCCCTCAAGTCGCGGTGACGATCGGCTCCGCTAAACGCAGCTCAGTCGGCGAGCACGGCCTGCTCGACGTCCAACTCAAGGTCGTCGTCGACGGCCACCCACTCAGCGCCAACGAGATCGACGCGCTACTCGCCGGTGAAGATGGCTTGGTGATGCTACGCGGCCAATGGGTCGAGGTCGACCGCGAAAAACTGCAACAAGCTCTCGACCATTGGCGCAAAGTCGAAGCACGCGGCGACCTTTCCTTTGCCGAAGGCATGCGCTTACTCGCTGGCGCACCGCGTGAACTACAATCCAGCGAAACACTGGAGATTGAGCACGAATGGGCCTACGCCGAAGCAGGTGACGCACTCGCTGCCTTACTCGAACAGCTCAAAACGCCCGAACAACTCGCTCCGCCCGCCACTCTTAAAGCCACTCTTCGCCCTTATCAACTGGCCGGCCTTAATTGGCTCTGGTTCTGCGCACGCACGGGCCTCGGCGCCTGCCTCGCCGATGACATGGGCCTCGGCAAAACGATCCAAATTCTCGCTACCCTACTCCGCAAACAAGCTGATGGCACTGACACGCGCCCGGTGCTACTGGTTCTACCGGCATCGCTCATTGGCAATTGGACCCGCGAAGTAGAAACGTTCGCCCCATCGCTCAAACTCTTTGTCGCCCATCCCAGCGCCTGTTCCCAAGCGACACTCAAAGCTCCCTCCGCTGAGATGCTCCAGGTTGACCTCGTGGTCACGACTTACGGTATGCTCACTCGACTCGACTGGCCCGCCGAAACCATGTGGAGTTGGGTAGTTCTCGACGAAGCGCAAGCGATCAAAAACCACGCTACCCGTCAAAGCAAAGCAGTCCGCAACCTAAAAGCAGACGTCCGTATCGCGCTCACTGGCACCCCCATCGAAAACAGCCTCGGCGACCTGTGGTCCCTGTTTGACTTTATTAATCCCGGCTTACTCGGAACTGCGGCCCATTTTGCTGCCTTCATCAAAACCCTACACCAGCAGCACAACCACTACGCACCACTGCGCAGACTTGTCAGCCCTTACATCTTGCGCCGCCTTAAGACCGATAAATCCATTATCAGTGACTTACCTGAAAAAACCATACTTAAAGTCTTCTGTGGCCTCAGCCCCGCTCAAGCTAAACTCTACCAACAGGCAGTACGATCACTGGGCAAAGAACTGGCGATGTCTGAAGGGATGCAGCGCAAAGGACTCGTACTCACCTACCTAATGCGCTTCAAACAAATCTGCAACCATCCCGACCAAGTGACTGGTACCGGCGAATACCAACCGCAGCAAAGCGCTAAATTTGAGCGTCTCCAAGCGATTGCTGCCGAGATCGCATCACGTGGCGAGAAGCTGATCCTTTTCACACAATTCAAAGAAATGACCGATCCACTCGCTGAGTGCCTAACCGCGACATTCGCTCGCCCGGGCCTCATTCTGCACGGCGGCACTCCCATCCCGCAGCGCCAACAAATGGTCGAAGAATTTCAGCGCGAAGATGGCCCGCCCTTTTTCGTACTCTCCCTAAAAGCCGGCGGCACTGGGCTCAACCTGACTGCGGCCTCTCATGTCGTCCATTTCGACCGCTGGTGGAACCCTGCCATCGAAAACCAAGCGACCGACCGCGCCTTCCGTATCGGGCAGAAACGTAATGTGCTGGTTCACACATTCATCACCGCTGGCACCCTCGAGGAAAAAATTGACCGCATGCTCTCCGAGAAACTCGCCACGACCGACGAAATACTCAACGATAACGCCGAGAAATCGTTGACCGAACTCAGTAACGACGAATTACTCGACTTGATCCGCCTCGACCTCCAACACGCCGATACCACATGATGAGCTGGGACGAATTTAGTGAGAATAAGCCCCCGACCGCTGCCGAGCTACGCACACTTGCAGACCAACGGCGAAGCAGTCTCGACGCCGAAGGCATCGAGCTTAATCCTCTGCCTAAAGTTCCCCGTAATGGAGCCATTGCAAAAAGTTTCTGGGGCAAGGCTTGGTGCCGAAACCTCGAAGCATATAGTGACTACGAATATCGACTCCCGCGCGGCCGCAGTTACGTGCGCAATGGCACCGTGCTGGACCTTCAAATTGAACCGCAGACTGTCTCCGCTATCGTCAGCGGCTCCGAGCTTTATGAACTCACAGTGAACATTGACCCGCTCGCCCCTGAGACGTGGGCCGCGCTCATCGCTAAATGCCAAGGTCAAATCGGCTCACTCGTCGAACTATTGCAAGGTAAGCTGTCCGATGAGATCATGGCACTTGTGATTGATAAAGACACCGGGCTATTCCCGCAACCCAGTGAAATTCACTTTAACTGTAACTGCCCAGATTGGGCTGACATGTGCAAGCACGCGGCAGCCGCCCTCTACGGCGTCGGCCTTCGCCTAGATGAATCTCCCGCAGTGCTCTTCAAGCTCCGCGGTGTTGACCACACCAAGCTACTGACACTGGAGGCAACCACAGAAAAGATGACCCGCAACAAATCTTCCCGCCGTCGCCTCGATGCGGATGCTGTCAGCGACATATTCGATATCAAACTTGGCGATTGAGCAAATATCTTGGGGCCTTACAGCTAGGCCAAAGCACAGCATTACACTCGCTCCCAGTCAGTCACTTCTAGCAGGTGTTTTAACACTTGCCGCTTAAAAAATCCTCCACTACCCCTAGTTACCTCGATACGTGAATCACCTCGTTGCCAACACTTTGGCACCGTTTGATGCTACTTCCCGGAAGCTAGCAAAGATTGATCTGTGAATCCGTATATTCGAGCCACACACATGTGTTGCACTCGCTATGACTGTTCTAGCGCGTCTGACACCCACAACAATAAAGTAAACACACAGATAAGATGCCAGAATTCGAAGAAACCGATTCACAGCCAAATCCAAGCCACAACTATACTCCCAGCACAGACGCTTCTAAGAAGCCACGTGGCCGCCGCCGTAGCGGTGGATTTAAGACCGAGGTCGCCTCCACCAGCACTGCAGGTATGGGTGAAGTCAGCGCAGCCGATGCACTTAAAAGCGAAAAACTAAGTGGCAGCCCAAGCGTTGCAGCGCCAGAAGAGCGCCCTAAACGCGAGCGCCAGCCACGCGCCGAGCGTTCAGCACATTCAGAAGCTTCTGAAGTACACCAAGAGACACCTGCCCCTGCATCCGAAAAGCCCGAGCCGCGCGAAAAGCGTGCGCCGCGTGAAGAACGCATCACCAATCCACAGCCAAGTGAAGCGACTCTGGCCGCCATCGAAAAAGTCGAAGCTAGCATCGCGGAACGTCGTGCTGAGCGCGATGCACGCCGAGCTGAGCGCGAGAAAAATCGTCCTGCGAAGAGCGAGCGCAAGCCGAACTCAAAGACTGGCAAAAAGCCACAGCCAAAGGGCAAAGGTAAGCAGCCAAAGAAAAAAGGCCTACTGGCGACTCTCCTAGGATTTTTCGGTATCGGCAACAAGGCCAAGCCGGCTGGAAACCGTAGCGGCAATCGTGGCGGCAAGAACCGCCAAGGCGGTAATCGCCGCCCCCAAAATAGGCAGGGTGGAAACCGCGGTGGACAAAATCGCCGCGGCGGTAATCGCGGTGGACAAGGGCGTCGTCAAGGCGGCAATAAAAAGCCACACTCTGCACAATCTCTTAGCAACGAATCTTAATCTCAGCACAGCGCATACAAAATGGATGTCTTCAAAGTAAGCGGGAACGGACCTTTAAATGGTGAAATTCAAGTGGGTGGCGCTAAAAATGCGGCCCTACCGATACTCGCCGCCACCCTGCTCACTGACGAGACGGTCATTCTCAAAAACGTCCCCGATCTAAGCGATATGCGCTTCATGATCGAGATCCTGCAGCACGTCGGTGCCCAGACGGTACAACCTGAGCCAGGCACATGGGAAATCACCGCCAAGGAGATTACTCACATAGCGCCCTATGAGCTGGTGCGCAAAATGCGCGCCTCGGTCTGCCTGCTCGGCCCGCTCGTCGCTCGCATGCGCAAAGCTGAAGTATCGATCCCTGGGGGCTGCGTGATCGGTCCACGACCGATTGACCTTCATATTAAGGGCTTACAAAAACTCAACTGCCAGGTCGACATCTCTAACGGCTACGTGCACGTCGACGCGGCCGCGATTAAGGGTGGCCCGATTTTCCTTGGTGGCCGCAGCGGCAGTACCGTCACTGGCACAGCCAATATCGTGATGGCTGCGGTGCTCGCGCCCGGATGCACTCGCCTGGAATGTGCTGCTTGCGAGCCAGAGGTCGTCGACCTGTGCAACCTGCTCGTGAAAATGGGCGCGATCATCGAAGGAATCGGTAGCCCTGAGCTCACCATTACCGGGGTTGATAAGCTGCATGGTTGTGAGCACTCGGTCATTGCAGACCGCATTGAAGCTGGCACGTTCGTCATTGCTGGTGCAATTACCCGCGGCGACGTCACTGTCAAGGGCATCGCACCGAAGCTTCTCAGCGCCTTCCTAGACAAGCTCGAAGAGGCCGGTCTGCCTATGCAGCTCGGCGAGGACTACATCCGCGTGCTTCCCTATGAGGGCTCACTGAATCCAGTCGACGTCATTACGCTACCCCATCCAGGCTACCCCACCGATTTACAAGCACAACTCGGCGCCTTGATGACGCAAACCGACGGTATTTCAATCATCACTGAGCGGATCTATCCGAATCGTTTCATGCACGTGCCCGAGCTACAGCGCATGGGTGCTGACATCGCGATGGAGGGCCCGAGCGCAATTATTAAAGGCGCGAGTCAGCTCTCGGGTGCGCCAGTCATGGCTTCAGACTTGAGAGCCTCGGCTGCACTGATCCTTGCTGCTTTTGCCGCGCGGGGAGACACTTGGATACAACGCATATACCACCTTGACCGTGGCTATGAGCGCTTTGAGCAAAAGCTAACTGCAATTGGTGCCAAAATTGAACGCCTTAGCGATCAAGAGATGCCAAAGGAATTACTGGAAGAGTAAGGAATGCACGACAGCCTCTCGCGAGGAATGGCTACCCGCTCAGCCCAGTATTATAAAAAGCCCCGCTTGGATTTCCAAGCGGGGCTTTTGCTTAAATGATTGTTAAACGAGCTTATTCAAATGAGTGAGCCGGAAGCTTGCGGTCGACTCTAACCATCTTGAGCTTCGCAAAGGCAGGCACGCCATTTTCATAAGGCACCTGCACCTCACCTTGGATGAGTGGCAACGCATACTTGTAGAAGTTATAGTTCATACTCACGCCATCTTCGTTAATCCAACTCTCAGGCAACTTTTTCACGCCGTTGGCAATCTCGGAGAGTGAGGCCAGCCCAGTTTCACATGTGTAGGTTTCGCCATCGCCGCGAAGCAGTGTGACCATCTTGTCTGTTTCACCTGCAACTGCAGCTTTCACCGCTGCTTGCCCTGCGAGATATGCTTCATCGTTATCTGTTTGAGAAGAGCAATGTGCCGCCGCGCGTTGCGACATCCCTAGGGAAACCGAGCGCGCCTTGATTTGCAGCGACTCTTCAACTAGACCGCGCAGGTATTCGCCCGCACCACCGAGTTGTGAGTGACCGAACGCATCCGAACCTGCACTTGCGGTGGAAACATAATTGCCATCCGCATCGACGAGGCCTTCGCCAACAACGACCACGCAGTACTTCTCTTTCTGCAGCACGTGTTGCACGTCTGAGATGAATTTCTCTGGTGAAAACGCAACCTCTGGAAGGTAGATAAGGTGTGGCGCCGCATTAGGCTCATCGCGGCGCTTTGCAAGCGCTGAACCGGCAGCAATCCAACCTGCACTACGGCCCATGACTTCGATGATCTGCACGAGATCGTATTGACCCATCGCCGCATTGTCGCAGGCGATTTCCTTAACTGTCGACGCGATGTATTTGATTACGCTGCCGTAGCCTGGAGTGTGATCTGTAGTCACGAGATCGTTGTCGATTGTCTTTGGAATACCAATCACGCGCAGGTCATAGCCACGCTCTTGAGCGAGCTTGGAGATTTTGTCGGCAGTGTCTTGGGAGTCGTTACCGCCCGCGTAGAAGAAATAGCGGATATTATGGGCTTCGAATACCTGAAGTACGCGGTCATAGTCTTGCTGGCTCTTCAGCTTAAAACGGCAGGTGCCCAGTGCGGCACCAGGAGTGTGGCGCAGGGCGCGGATCGTTTGCTGAGACTCAGATGCGAGGTCGACGAGCTGCTCATTTAAGATACCCAGCACTCCATTCGCTCCGCCGTAGATTTCTTCGATACACTCGTGGTTGAGTGCTTCGGCAACGACTCCGGCGAGGCTAGCGTTGATGACTGATGTGGGGCCACCGGATTGGGCGACAAGGCAATTTCCTTCGAGTTCTGACATAGGTAATAGTTCTCTGTTAATTTAAAAGGTCTATTGTGTGTGTAATTTCGACCGACTTGAAAGCAATACTTAAACCTAAATTCGATGGTTTGAAGTAAGAAGAAAGAGAGTTAGTGTTTTATTATAAATAACTTACAGTAAGTAGGTAGGTGAAGATGTCTAACATTGCAAATCATCGCTCCTAAGTGACAAGGCCTGACTTCGACCCTACTTGCGCTTGTTTCAGGTCTATAAGATCGCGCCTGGAGTGTAGTTTGCTGCGTCGGGGAAATTCTGTGCGTCCTCACGGACGGTGGCGCAGAAGTTTTCGACTTGTGTCGCGGCGAGCCCAGTCATCGCTTGTGCGCGGCCCATCATCTCGGCGAGCGCTGCCTCAGAGAGCCCCAACCGCCCATCCGAACTCAGGCGGGCGACGAGATCATTCTTGGTAATCTTGCCTGTACGCAAGTCTCGCACAGTTTGCACCGCGTGCTCTTTAATCGCTTCATGTGCTTCTTCACGGCCCGCTCCTGCTTTGACCGCTTCCATTAACACGGTGGTAGTCGCTAAAAATGGTCCATAGCGTTGGTTCTCCTGGTCTATTACCGCTGGGTAGACTTCCATCTGATTGAGAATCGTCAGGAATGTATCGATCAAACCATCGATTGCAAAAAAGCTGTCTGGCAGGAACACACGGCGCACCACCGAGCAGGAGACATCGCCCTCATTCCACTGGTCTCCAGCGAGTTCTGCCGCCATTGTGAGGTGTCCCTTGAGAATTGCGGCGAATCCATTCACTCGCTCACAGCTGCGGCTATTCATCTTATGCGGCATCGCTGAAGAGCCCACTTGGCCCTTGGCAAAGCCCTCACTCGCGAGCTCATGCCCAGCCATGATACGCAGCGTCTTAGCAAAACTGGATGGGCCAGATGCAAGGCGTACGAAGATCGAAACCACTTCAAAATCTAGGCCGCGTGGGTAGACTTGGCCAACGGTGTCGAGCGCCGCGCCGACTCCAAGGTGATCGAGGATGCTGCCTTCCAGCGATGCAACTTTAGCCGAGTCATCGCCAAAAAGTGTGAGCAGATCCATCTGAGTCCCAACAGGCCCTTTAAGGCCGCGCACGGGATAGTTGTCAATCACACGGTCAAGCTCACGCACTGCGAGTAGCAAATCTTCTCCGAACATAGCAAGCCGCTTGCCAAAGGTCGTAGGCTGCGCGGGTACATTGTGGGTCCGGGCGGTGATCACCAGATCCTTCCACTCCTCCGCACGGTCTGCCAATTTTAAGAGGGCGGCGATCGCCTTATTACGCACAACTTCGAGGGCTTGAATAATCTGCAGCTGCTCAACATTTTCAGTCAAATCGCGGCTAGTCAGACCTTTGTGAATGTGCTCATGCCCGGCGAGGTCGCAAAACTCTTCGATTCGTGCCTTCACATCGTGGCGAGTAACCGCTTCGCGCTCGTTGATAGAATCGAGGTTGATCTCGTCCTTTACACGCTCGTACGCGTCAATGGCCTCTTGCGGGATGTCCAAGCCCAATTCTTTTTGTGCGCGCAATACTGCGATCCAGTAGTCGCGCTCCAACTTAATGCGCCCTTCCGCGCTCCAGACATCGCACATTGCCTTCGAAGCGTAGCGCCCCGCTAATACATTTGGTATGTTTTCCATAGCTTCTTAAATTTGAGAAAACGGATGAAACTACAGTTCACGCTCGGCCATGCGACCAAAAAACAGTAAAATCGCGTAAGCTCGGTAGCTAGGCCTCTGAACCGGCGGATTTGATCACGGTCAGTGATTAATTATCCGCGCAGCACAAACGGCTACTTAGCTCAAACACTTGATTGCCAATTCTCGGCAGACTTCCTCCTGCTCGTTCGGTCGTTCGAGAATGCCCTCGAAGGCTTCAGAAAAAGCGATCTGAAACTGGATCAATTTCTTGAGCGGCACCTGACTAGCAGTGGCTGCTAGGTTGCCAAGGTACCACGGATTCTGGGTGAAGACGTTCAGGTTACTCTTCTCTTCGCTACCAGCGAAGTGTTGACTATAAGCCCGCGCCGCCGCTTCGAGATCAGACTTAGCGATACCACGACCACCTACACGAATCGCTCCCGCGTCAAGCAACACCCGCAGCTGAATCAATAAACGATTACGCGATTGCAGGCTTCCCAATAGCGGACGCGATTCGCTGTTGGTAAAAAAATGGCGGCGCAACGCTTCCAACGTCCAATCCAACTTTAATGAATAAAAAGCATCCGCCGCTTCAAAAAAATCGGCATCGCCGAAATTAGGCACAAGGTCAGTCACCAAGCGTTCGGTAATCTGCTCTCCACTATCAGCGACAAAGGTGGCGAGCTTGCGCGTCTCTGCTACGATCAAGCGCGAGTTGCCATTAACCTTGCCAATTAAGAGCTGCACCGCATCACGAGAAATAGTGACGCCCGCCTGCTCGCACTCATCTTGGATCATCCGTGCATACATCGCCGCCGCATTCTTATCTGCGGCCAATGCTGTAAACTCAGCGTTTTTTTGACACCACTTGTAAAAACTGCGCACCTTATAGACTGGCTGTGCGGTGATCAGCACACCTACTTGAGAGGGATCTAGAGACTGCAGCACTTCCTTCAGGTTATCTAATAGGTCGAGAGTACCTTGCGCTTTGCCTGTTTGGCTATTAGCCATAAAATTAACATCTTTCAGCCAAACAACTTTACGGTCTCCAAATAAAGATAAAGTCTGCACAGCACTGGTGAATCGATTGATCGCATCGTCTACCTCCGCGACATTCGCCGCACGGCCATCCACAATCTCCTTCGACAGATCGTCCGAGATATCCTTGGTCTGCTGCGCAAACCACTCCTTACCCTGTTCAGAAACAAGGTAATCGTCGTCACCGCATATAAATGTGAAGGATTTGGCTGGCATGAATCAAGCAGCGACACTGTTAAAGGTTAATAGCAAATCATCGCTGTAAAATCGACTACTGTGCTCAATGCGGATTTAAGAGCAACGCCGAAGTCGCAATCGATCACCAAACATCCATATTTAAAGAAGCGACTGCGTCACCGCGCAGACTCGGCCATTACAATAAGATTACGTCATGCCGAAAACAGTAGATGTTCGCTGCTTCCTCGCCACGATGTCTAAGCGTAAGCCGACCGTGAATCCACCTCCAAGTTAAATACAGAAACTAGTGCTCCGCCTCCGTGCTGAGAAACTCCTCCATCTTGTATTTGCGCAATTTTCGACGCATCCAATCCAACGCGGTCTGTACGGCACGGGCCTTGACGTCTAATCGCCCGCCCGTGTAGCGCACCGACTTACACCAGACTCCAACAGGTGAGTGATAACCAAAGTGAATCGTCCCCACGGGATGACTCGAATTGCCACCATCCGGCCCGGCGAAACCAGTGACACTCAAGCCATAATCTGAACACATTCGCTCGGCTGCCCCGGAAGCCATCGCAATCGCACATTCGGGACTCACCGCCCCGTGCTGCTCCAATATACTCTCCGGCACCCCAAGTTGCGTCACTTTCACATCATTGGTGTAGCATACAATCCCGCCGACAAATACCTCAGACGCACCAGGCACATCCGTAAACTCGCTGCTCAACGCGCCGCCCGTACATGACTCAGCAATCGCTAACTTACGGTCTAATGCACGGAGCTCATGATACACCACACGCGCCAAAGAGCAGTGCCCAAAACAGACAAAATCATCCCCGAGTAAGTGACGTGCCTCCTGCGCGATCACCTTCAATTGTTGCATGCAGATTGAGCCATCTCGGCAGCTTAACCTTACATCCACCATACTGTAATGCACACAAAAGGCAACATCTAGAGCATCATGCTCGGCCATCAGTGGCTTCAGTAACTGCTCCACACTCGACTCACCAAGCCCACAAGTGCGTACTTGAACATAAGCCTCATCCTCACCAATGAGACCTTCTCGCTGCAAGCGCGGCAATACGTAATTTTCAAACATCGGCTTCAACTCATGCGTCGGCCCGGGTAACATCACTAAGGTCTTCCCTGCAGCTGCAAGAATCAGCCCAGGTGCGGTGCCTCGTTCATTATGGAAACACTCTCCGCCTTGAAACCGAAAACACTGCTTTGCATGGTGCGGAGCCAGTGAACGGCCCAAGACTGACAAGCGATCTTTAATCGTAAGCTCGACCTCGCTCTCAAATACTAGGTCTACGCCCAGCGCCTCCGCCACCGTCTCGCGCGTCATGTCGTCCGAAGTAGGGCCCAATCCGCCGGTCGTGATCACTAGATCAGAGCGCTCCCACGCTTCTCGAAAGGCACGCCGAATTTCCACTGCTTCGTCACGAATCACCTGACAGCGGCAAATCGGCACACCATACTGCGAGAGCTGTTCGCCAATATAGGTCAAATGGGTATTTTGGCGAATTCCAACTAGCAATTCGTCTCCAAAATTAATGACTTCGACTGAAAGTGGTTTCGACATAGACAGAAAATAAAACTTTGGGCACAGTGCCCGATGTTGTGAGCAAGACAATACAGTTATAACAGAACCATAACAAATGCCAAAGGCGGAACAAACAAATCTGAAAGAAAAAGTTAGGCGTCTCCCTCGCAAGCCGGGAGTCTACCTGATGAAAGATCGCCTAGGACAGACCCTCTACGTCGGTAAAGCCAAAGATCTGAAGAAGCGGGTCTCTACCTACTTTCAGGCCTCCCGCAAACTCCTCGTAGCGCAGCCAAAAGTGCGCGCAATGATCGACTTGATCCACGACTTCGAGCTAATCATCGTTAACTCTGAAGCGGAGGCCTTGCTCCTTGAAGGCCAGCTGATCAAAAAATATAAACCGCGCTACAACACCGACTTTACCGACGACAAGCGCTTCCTGCTGGTGCGCGTTGACCTGCGCGAGGCATTACCCCGCTTCCGGCTCACACGCAACCGGACCGACAGCAAATCGCGCTATTACGGCCCCTTTGCCCACTCCACCCAGCTGCGTCAAACCCTCAACGCCCTGCGCAAAAAGTTTGGCATACTCCTGAGCGACGCCAGCCCGCGGCAGCTCGACACTGACCAATGGCGCCTCTACGACGACGCCCGCGCCGAAATTTTCCAGCATCCCAATGAACTGAGCAAGGCCGAGTACCTCGAGCGTGTCGAAGCCGCATGTGACTTCCTTGACGGCAAAACAAAAGAGTGGCTCACGGAACTAAAGGAGCAAATGCTCCACGCCGCCGCGAATCGTGAGTATGAAAAAGCCGCGCAACTGCGCGATCGCGTCCATGCGCTCAAACAAACCAGTGCACGTACCCGAAAATTTGAACGCGCCCTGCATGACCCCACCCCCAAATTCGAAATTCTACAACAACTGCAGAAAGACCTAGCGCTCCCCACAATACCTCAGCATATGGAGTGTTTCGATATCTCCCACATTTCAGGCAGCTTCTGTGTCGCCTCCATGGTGTGCTTCAACCAAGGCAAGCCCAATCGCAAACAGTACCGGCGGTTCAAAATTAAATCCTTCATCGGCAATGACGACTTTCGTGCCATGGAAGAAGTCGTCGGTCGCCGCTATCGGCGCCTCTTTGAGGAACACAAAGCATTCCCCGACCTAGTGGTGATCGATGGCGGGGCGGGCCAAGTCACCGCTGCACTCAAAGCATTTTTGGGTCAAGGGCTGGAGCCCCCGGCCCTGATCGGCTTGGCCAAGAAAAACGAAACCATTCTCTTCAGCGATGGTCGCGAGCCGCTCAATCTCTCGCACCACGATCCAGGCCTACGTATGCTCCAGCACATCCGCGATGAAGCGCACCGCTTCGCCAACAGCTTCAACGCCGAATTGCGCAGTCAGAAACTGCGCGAATCCATCCTCGAAGATTTTAAAGGCCTGGGCTCGGACAAACGCCTACGGCTATTAAAGCAGTTCGGCTCCATTGAAAAGCTCCGCAAGGCATCCGCCGCAGACATCACTCAGGTCGAAGGCATCGGCCCAAAAACCGCCAAGCGGTTAGTAGAGTTTCTTCAAGCAACCTGAGCCATCTTGACCGATCACCACGCCCAAGTCGATCGAGTCGATATTCAAACCCAATCACTAGACAATAAATAGCTGATCAGCATAGCATCATCCAGCAGTAAAATATAGTGCGAAGACCAATCATTCAGTCTTCTAATACGTGCAAGCCAGTCATCGGTGAACTGGAGCCAGCTTTAACAGCCAGAAAAGCGCTGAGATAGAAGCTCGAAATTTAATACATAAAAAAGGAGCATCATGAATAAAAGATGCTCCTCTTGGGAATAAAATGAATTAATCCTTACATACTAAAAATTATACACGACAGTTTCACCGTTAGCCTTTGTCACAGTGTAAGACTCGGTCGCTTCAGAAATTACTAGACCTGTGTAGTCCTCACCTGCAACTGGCTTCATCGCCTTAACATATTTCCCAGCACCAACAATGTCAGCGTAAGTGCCTGTTGCGAGACCTGACTCAATGAAATATTGGCTCGCACCAGAAGCTAACTGGCGGAGATTATTAGTAATTGCCTTGTCTTGAGATGTTTTACGAACCTTCTGGAAGGCTGGGACTGCCATTGCAGCAAGCAAGCCGATGATGACCACTACGATCATAATTTCGACGAGTGTGAATCCTTTTTTATTTTGTTTCTTCATAATGATATACTTGTTCAATAATTATTATATACAACCCGCTGGAGCATACCAACGTAGTAAGAACCAGTAAGCTTTTCTGATAAATAAACTCAAGTTAAAGCGTGCCACCGAAGTTATTTTACACTTTTTTAGCGCAAACCCTGCAGTTACCGATTCGGCTACTAAATATGCAAGGCATTACGCATCGATGATCCCAGGCTGATAAGTGGCAAAAATCATTTTTCCACCACCAGAAGGAACTACTGAGTCGACCTCAACGCGCACTTCTTGGCCAATTTGTGAGCTGCCGCCATTCACCACAAGCATCGAGCCATCTGCTAAATAGCCTATTGCTTGTCCCTCATCTTTACCCGCTCGGACCAACTTCACACGAACATCCGTGCCAACTGAAATCTCTTGATTCAATGCCTTTACTAATGAGGTGACATTGAGCCACTCAACGCCATGGAATTCAGCCATTTTTGCCAAATTATAATCAGTAGTCAGTAGCTTTGCCTTCATGGATGCCGCAAGAAACACCAATTTAGAGTCCACTGCCTGTACATCTTGCACATTACTTTCATGGATACGCAGATCCAAATGCGGTAATTTCCCCAAGAGATTCAATACATCCAGCCCCTTGCGCCCCTTCTGTTGGCGTACGGGGTCCGAAGAATCTGCGATTCCCTGCAGTTCATTCAAAACAAAGCGGGGGATCACCAAGGCATAGCCCATCCATTTACTTTCACAAATCGGACCAATACGACCATCGATCAAAGCGCTAGTATCGACCACCACGAGCGGCGCTTCAACATGCTCCGCAGTAAACCTTACATACGGGATCACTAAATTAAATTCATCCTTGCCGCGCAATGCAACGACCGTACCTAAGTACATCGAAATCACATATAATGTGAGGCGTGAAAGATATAACATCTGCGCTAAACCCGGGTCGCCTTCTAAGGGTTCAAACAAGGGTGACGAGCTCATCAAGTGAGCAATCACTCCGCCAATGACTAGACCAAACGTGATCGCAGACAGTCCCCGCAAGGAAAACCCTTGCAGCAGCAAGTCGACCAAAATGACCAAGCTCGCGATGCCCATACCGATGAGTAGTACCAACCACAACTCCCAATCCTGGACTTGATGCCACAACAAAACGCAACCCAACAAACTAATCAGCAAGAACAGAATGCGAAAAATGAACAGAGTCTTTTGCATGGCATTAACTTGAAGAAGGAGAAAAGGAAGACGGACGCATGACAATGCGGATTTACCAACGAAAGGCACCCGTTAACCACGCAACAACATAGGGCAACACGATCAACAAACACATTAAACCGTAAATGGTTTTTTGCGCTTTGACTGCCTTTTTTTGAAGTTTTGCTTCGGTCAACACTTTGTCCGATTGTTTCATTATCAGCTGATAATAACAGTGAACCATTGCGTTACGCAACTAGAACTTACTGAAACAAGCTCTGCTACTCCATCACCACAGCAACTCGAAAACCAGTCAATCGATTACGCTCGCCGCGCGGTGCGCTGCGAATCGGCACCGAAAAAATCGCCTCGATGCGATCTTGTGCATGCCCACCAATATGACGGGCGCCTTCAGTCTCAAATCGGTCAATCGACTCCAACCACTCACTGACATTACCCAACAAATCATGAAACCCACTGACAAACGGTTCCTTATTACCGACTGACTGTGCAACTCCGTCGGCATCTGATACGCTCCATACATGCTCTTCTAGGACGACATAGCGCAACTGCCCCAAGGCTTGTCGAAACTCATTCTCTGTCGGCAGACGCACTTCTTTACCTAAAATCCAGGATAGCTGCTCGCAAAACCGTTTAGCCTCAACCCAACTAACCGAATCTACTGGATTTAGATCACCTTGATTTCGGCTCGGGTTCGTACCCATAATCAAAGTATACAATGCCTGAGGGACCTCGGTTCGAAGCATGCGCATGTGCGCTGAATCGGGCACTGGCAATAACGCATCATAAACTCGATCTTGAATATACCCCAAGTTATTCTGCACGAGGTTTAGGTAACGCACCTTCACCTGCAACTCCTCGTCATTGAGTGAACTCCGCGGAAACGCATCCTGCATTTGCTTGATATCTCGACGAAGTGCGACAATGACATCAGCTGCTTCGTATGTGCGCCGATCGGAAAGCCATTGTTTTAGCAAGTCGTGGTTGTTCTCAATATCTAACCCTAATTCAAAACTCTGCGCGGTCTGGCTTTTTCGTTGAAACTCCGCAACTCGCTCTGACGAGGCATATATGCTATTAGGGTATTCTTCATTTAACTGCTTTTGCAAGCGAGCCACCTCTTGATACAAACTTGCCGCTTCAAGCGTCTCACCATTAGCGCGACTAGTATCGGCTATTTTTGCAATTTGCTCGATTCCGAGATAGTCTTGGCCGGAGTATATAGTAACCATCTTCATTTTCATCTCCTCCAGCCGTGAAACACTCGCTTGGTTGGTGCCCCGGTATTCACGGTTCAATCGCTGTTGAATCTGAATCGCTTGTTTTAAAACCTCGGCAGCAGATTCCCACTGTTTTTCATCAATCAATCTATTGGTCTGCGACTCGAGATCGATGCTTTGATTCAATAATGGCTTCGCATTCAGATAGCGGGCTTCACGCTGTAAACGCGTCGCGCGCCCCACGTCATATGCAGAGCTCCGCGGAAAATTCTCATTGATGTCTTTTTGCAAATCAAATGCGGCTTGATATTTATCTCCAGCGGCCCCGAAGGATTGAGCATTGGACAAAGAAAATGCCTCAGATTCCAGTGCGAGGCTCTCCTCTGCTAAAAAACCAGCCGAAAGATCCTGGTAGCGCTTCTCCAGGTCCTCCAAGCGCTGAGCTGCATTACTATTGTAGCCAGAAATCGCAGCGATGTACTGACTTTGCAGATCTAGGGCGCGCCGCAACAGAACCATATCCTGTAGTTCCGCCGCACGAATCGCCAATACCTCTTCAAACTCGACCTCAAACTGAATACTCTCCAATCGCAGCGCTTTTGCCTGAGCAGGCATCTCCGTATTCGAGTTTAACCCATTATAATTCACTTTTTTAGGCCCAAGCTTGCTCAGCAAGAAGAACAAGGCCAATACTCCCACACAGCCTAAAAAGATGAACAGCGCGACTACAAATCGCTTAAGGCCGCCAGTTTCGCTGGGGCGTTGGGAAGGGGATCTCTTCAATTTAACCATATGAAAATTTGAGCTGGCACTGTAAAAACGGTCTGCCTAGATGAACCTCACCAATGCAGTGCCGCAAGGCTAAAGGCATACGCTTTTCTGTTGTAATGATCAGCCTACAGCTTTCAGGCTTTCAGTTCACCAAACTTTCAGCTTTTTTATCAGTCATATGTTTCAACAGATCACGATACTCGGACCCGGCCTCCTCGGCGCTTCAATCGCAATGGCTGTGCAAGAGCGCGGACTCGCCAAACGAGTAGTCGCATGGTCCCGGCGCCCAGAATCGCGCGCGAAATGCCGCCAGCAGGACTGGTGCGATGTGGTGCTGGAAACTCCGGAAGAAGCCGTGACTGGCAGTGACTTAGTGATTCTGTGTACGCCGGTACAAACCATCGTGCCCCTGATAAAACAGATCCGACCAGCGCTCAGCGAGACAGCCATCGTCTCTGATGTCGGTAGCACCAAACGCGTGATCTGCCGTGACGCACAGAACGCACTCAATGGGCTCTCTGCCACGTTTCTCGGTGCGCACCCGATGGCAGGCTCGGAACTCACAGGCATGGAACACGCACAAGCCAACCTGTTTGAACATTCCGCCTGTATCCTAACTCCGGTTGACGACACCTCCACCAAGGTCTTAACGAAAGTATCGACATTCTGGGAAGCACTGGGTATGATCGTCACCAGCGAATCCCCAGAGCGGCATGATGAAATCGTGGCTCATGTGAGTCACTTGCCTCACCTGCTCGCTTCGACCCTCTGCGCCTATCTTGCAAGGCAAGATCAAAGCTGGGGCAAGCTCTCCGGCGGCGGCCTGCGAGATACCACACGCGTCGCGTCAGGCGACCCACAGTTGTGGAAACAAATTCTCGAACAAAACAGAAACGAGGTCCTAAGTGCCATTGATGGTTTTGAGCAAGCACTTCACCAGCTCAAAGCCGCATTGCTCAATAAAGACTCCGCAGGCGTCATTAAGCACCTTGAACAAGGAAAAACATACCGCGATCAATTACCTACCGACTGAGCCTATTATTCCAGGTTTCAGCCTTTCAAAAAATGACCGACCCACTTCCTATAACACCCTTTACTCAGCCGCTGGGCCATCAGATCCGGCTTCCAGGCTCAAAGAGTATCACAAACCGTGCACTCATCCTTGCCGCTTTGGCCGAAGGTGAAACACGTCTGGAAGGTGCCTTATTCAGCCGCGATACTCGGATCATGCTGGAAGCCCTCAAAGTGCTCGGGTTCCAATGTTCAGCCGACCAAAGCACACAAAGCATTACGGTAAAAGGCGCAGACGGCTCAATCCCGAACAAAACTGCCGAATTACATGTTGGTAATGCCGGCACCGCGGCGCGCTTCCTCACTGCTTTTCTCGCCCTGCAATCGGGTGGTTGCTATACCCTCGATGGCGACCCCGCCATGCGTGAACGCCCGATGGCTGGGCTACTTGACGCGCTTTATGCTTTAGATGCAGCAACATTTGAATTTCACGGTAAACCCGGTCATTTCCCGTTCACTCTAAAGGCGAAAGGCTACCAGGGCGGCACGGCAACTGTCGATGCCAGTGCCAGTAGTCAAATTCTCTCGGCGCTCCTACTCGCCGCGCCTGCGGGCTGTGGCGACATCCAACTCTCCTGCCCTTGTGTGCGCCCCGCTTACGTCGCGATCACATTGAAGATGCGTGAAGCCTTTGGCGCCATGCCTACGACCTGTGACGCGGAGGGCAACTACACGCTTGCACCCCTGGAATATAAGGCACCAGCAGATGGGGTATATCGAATCGAGCCTGATATCTCTGCAGCCAGCTATCTGCTCGCACTCTCACTGATTCAAGGCGGCCAACTCAACTTACCGAACCTCAGCGCTGATCCACTTCAAGGCGATGCGCATTTCGTTGAGGTGCTCGCACACCATGGGCTGCGCGTCGATGCTGAAAACAATGAATGGATCGCCAGTTGCTCGACCTCGGAAGCAATTGGTCGCGGACATCGCGAGATCGACTTCAATCCCTTCTCCGACACCTTTCTCACCTATGGAGCAATCGCGCCGCTACTCGGCGGCTCGGTCCGCATCTGCGGGATTGGCCACACGCGCTACCAAGAGACCGACCGTATCGCAGGTATGGCCAATGAGCTCTCAAAACTTGGGCAACTGGTAAAAGAAGAGGACGATGCACTCACCATCAGGACCAAACCCAACGAGCTCCGCGCTCGCGCGCTGAAGGCGCGCAATGCAGGTGGCCTGATCGAGATAGATACCTACGAAGACCACCGCTTCGCCATGAGCTTTGGTATCCTTGGCAGCTTTGACCTAATTGGCGACGGCAAGCCATGGCTAGCGATTCGAGATCCTCAATGCTGCGGCAAAACCTACCCCGATTTTTTCGAGGTATTGGATCAATTACGCAGTTAAGCGAGGAACGCTTACGACCTCGCCCCCCAATTTAAAGACAATGCGACAGCTAGCTGGTATTTTATTCAACCCCGCCTCTCTGATTGCACATTCGAATTCCCTACAGTTGCGTAGCGGTCTGTTCCTTCCATAGCCCTAGCTGAGCGGCAGTCGCCGACACCGCTGCCACACAGGCCGTCTCAGCACGCAGTACATGCGCACCTAAATGCGCGAGCTTCCAACCATTTTTACGAAAGATATCCCGTTCGTCAGCCGACCAGCCTCGCTCCGGGCCTAGGGCAAGCACAGCGCTCACGCCTGAATCGGGCAATACTTCGCTCAGCCCACCGCTGGCCTCATAATTATCTAGTACCACATGCACCGCTGTGCCATGCAGCGCCGAGATGGCGGACTGTAAATCAGCGTGCATTGCCACTTGCGGTAGATGCGTACCAAAGGCCTGCTCGGTGCCCAGGCGAATACGATCGCGCCACTCATCGGTCTGCCACAGACTGCTTTGTGCATACGAAGGTTCACTGTGTTGGGCTTCAAAAAAATGAATCGCCGTCACGCCGAGACTCGCCGCCTCAAACAGGATACGCTTCGCAGTATGCGGCCGTGGGAGCCCAATGAGTAAATGAATCGGCAGCGGCGCTGGAGCTGGTTCGGTGCCCACTACCCGCAACTCAAAGCTGCCGTCGGGGGCTGCTACAACCACTTCAGCGCGAGCACGAGGCCCGTTGACAAACCCAAGAAACACCAAAGTCCCAACTTTCGCACGCAGCACTTTTTTTAAATGCTGTGCACGTGGATCGTTGCCTTCAAGTCGAAGCGATTCAAATGCACTCTCAAAAAGCATCAAATTCATAGTCGCAGAATGAGATGAATCTTTTGCCATCAATCGGCCCAGCCGATTAGCGGCGGCGCCCGAAACGGCTGGAGCCCGAGTTGCGCTTACGGCGCTTTGGCGGCGCAGCCGACTCACTGCGAATGATCGGCTCATGGAAATAGTTAAAGTCTGCCAGCTTCTTTTGCGGGATCGGCTGATCGATAAATTTCTCAATCGCATCCAGCTTTGACTGCTCATCCGGCGCCACCAAGGTTGCCGCGTCGCCCTCACGCTGAGCGCGTCCAGTACGGCCAATGCGGTGCACATAATCTTCGGCATGCTCGGGCACATCGTAGTTGATCACGTGTGTCACATTCGCGATGTCTAGGCCGCGTGACGCAATATCAGTCGCCACGAGAATCTTCATCTTGCCCTCTTTAAATTGCTCCAGCGCCTTGGTGCGGGCTTTTTGCGGCAGGTTCGAGTGCATCGCTACACAACTGTATTCACGCTCCTGTAACCAGCGCGCAATTCGATCTGCTCCCACTTTCATACGGCAGAAAATAATCATGCTATCGACTTCTTGGGATTCAATCAACGCGATCAACAAATCGAATTTCTGCATCGCACCGACTGGGTACACCTCGTGCTTGACCGTCTCAGCAGGTGTTAGCTTGATCCCAATGGAGACCTCCACGGGATCCTTCAGGCTCTTCGCCACTAGTCGCTTAATGTCTTCCGATACAGTCGCTGAGAACAGCAGTGTCTGGCGATTTTGATTACACAGCTTAATGATACGTTGCACATCGTCGATAAAGCCCATGTCGAGCATCCGATCGACCTCATCAAGCACTAGCACCTCCACGGAGCGCAAATCGAAATTACCCTGCTGGAGGTGATCCAGCAAGCGGCCGGGTGTAGCAATGACTACGTCCGCACCGGCGCGCAGCTCGTCAAGCTGCTTGCCGTAACCGACACCGCCATGGATTAGGCAACACTTCGGCGCGCAATATTTACCATACGATGCAAACTGGTCTTCGACCTGAGCCGCGAGCTCACGCGTCGGCCCAAGCACAAGGCAGCGAGGTGGCGCGCCTTTTTTATGGCCACCAAGGCGATGCAGAATCGGTAGCGCATAGGCCGCAGTCTTGCCTGTACCAGTCTGCGCCGAGCCGATCACATCTTTGCCCTCAATAATGTGTGGAATAGATCCTGCCTGAATCGGAGTCGGCGTACTAAAGCCAAACTCATCAATAGATTTAAGAATAGACTCATCGAGTCCAAGGTCGTGAAACGTCATAACGGTTGTCTGGGTGAAATGCCCGGCCAACTTACGCATCCGGGTCCTGATGAAATTCTGCACAGCTGAGAACTGAAATGCTCTGTGCCGCAGAAATTAAAATCGAGACACTGTGTCTATTTGTTTGGGAATCAAGGAGAAAGAGGCCTAAGCCCCCACGCCTGTTTCATCTACGATTGCAGTGCCCGATACGCATCGCACCACTGCCCGCTTCCTCCCCGGCACTCTAATCCCGCTTCACTTGGTAAAAACGCTCGTGCGTCTCATTGAGAAATTGCTGCAGATCGACTTCTGCCAACATCTGGCCCGAATCGACTTGGTCGACCGCATTTGGCGTCGCAAAGCAACCAGGAAACCAGTCGCACTTTTCGCCAAACATATTGTAGCGCATCTCGCCGAAGCTAGTTTGGTCATAACACTTCCACATACGACGCATGCGTAAGACTTCGGGAATGTTGATCCCCGATGGGTCTCCAAGCAACTCATGCCCTTCCCACGCGGATTGAGGGTCGTCCAGCACCGCCGCATTCATCCGCTGCACTATGGCTTGATCCGCCCGCGAGAGTGGTACTGAAAATGGGAAAATCCCGGCCATTTCAGCCACATGCTCGGGCTCGCTAAGCCCGAAGCTCAGGGTGTGAATATTCGGATTCGACAGGCACCACCGCGCGTTGAACTGAATCGGCGTGAGCGGCGCACAGAGCTGCGACAACTTGGCTGAAGGCTCGTATAATTTACCCCCTTTATCGTTAGGCGAAATGATAAATACGCCTAAACCCTTTGCCGCTGCATAATCCACAGCGCCACAATTACGCTGCATGAAATAATAGTAGTGCAGATTCACGAAACTGAACAAGCCTGTCGCAATCGCATCGATAATCACTTCCAACGGCCCATGCGTAGAAAAGCCAACCGCACCAATAATGCCCTCATCTTTCATCTTGAGGAGCTCCTCAACTGGCCCTCCCGGCTGAGTTGCAATTGCGAATTTCTCCGGAGTATTGATACCGTGCCAAGCATATAGATCGATGGTGTCAGTCTTCAGTGCGACCAATTGCTTTTCAACTAGGCGCCGCATTTCTTCGGCAGTCTCTGCCGCGCCCTTAGTCATCAAATGATAACTATCACGTTTCAAGCCTAGCACATCGTTGAGCGCAATGCCATGGCAATGCTCACTCTTACCATAGCCATGCGCAGTCTCGATATGATTGACCCCCTGAGCAAAGGCGCGCGTTACGATGTCCGCGCACTGATCAATCATCTTGGTCGAAGGCTGATCACGCGGCCCTTCCCAGCCTTCATGGTAGCGCATTCCACCAAGCGTAATGGCCGATAGCCACTGATCGGTATTGCCAAAGCGGCGGTAGCGCATGGTCGACTGCTTGTTTTTAATCATCATCTAAGGCTTAGACAGAAGCTCCCGCGACCAACTTTGCAAACCAGATCTGTAAGCAGGCCAAGAAGCCTCAGGCTTGCGCTTATTATAAAAGTTCTATTATCTTTTACTTATGACTACGTCCTATCGAGGCCGGATCGCACCCACACCCACGGGGTATTTACACCTCGGGCATGCGCGCACCTTTTGGATCGCGATGGAGCGGGCCCGTGAGTTTGGCGGCAAGTTGATCTACCGCGACGAGGACATTGACCCCGACCGCTGTAAACCAGAGTTTGCCGAGGGTGCCATCGAAGATCTTCAATGGTTCGGTTGCCATTGGGACGAAGGCCCAGATGTCGGAGGTCCAGCCGGGCCCTACCGCCAAAGCGAACGGATGCCTCTCTTTCTCGATGCGTGGCAACAGCTGAAAGACGCTGGCTTTATTTACCCATGCGATAAATCGCGCAAAGATGTGGCATGGGCCACACAAGCCCCCCACGACGACGAAAAAAACAACGAGGCCATCTACCCTGAGCACCTGCGCCCGCCGATCGGCACTGGTAAAACCGCCACAGAGCCAGGCGCATCTAACTGGCGCTTCCGAGTGCCCAGCGATCGCAAAATCGAGTTTGACGATGGCTGCCTAGGCCCTTGCGCCTTTAATTGCCTTCGGGACTTTGGTGATTTTCTCATTTGGCGAAAAGATGGGCAACCCGCCTACGAGTTGGCAGTCGTCGTCGACGATGCAGCGATGGACATTACCGAAGTCGTACGCGGCGAAGATTTACTTATTTCTACTGCCCGACAACTGCTCATCTACGAAGCGCTTGGCCTGCAGGCGCCGCAATTTTACCACACTCCCTTACTCTGCGATACTAGCGGGCGACGCCTCGCCAAGCGCCACCGCTCCCTAAGCCTGCGCGAACTGCGCGAATCTGGCAAAACACCCGAGGACTTGAGAAACTCAGAAGACTGGTGGTCGGGTTTGGAAGATTAGCTTGCGCGGCCAATCTCAATATCCAAAAAAATCTTGAAGTCACCCCGCTCGCAGCGCAACGAGGCTCTCTTGGCATTTCAGACTTTCCGTGAATGGAGTTTTAAGCCTTGATGGCGTCATGATCGATCAAGAACTACAGCAGCTAGATGCATTCAAAAACAAGCTCATCGCTTGGCTCGCAGAATCTGGGGTGGCGCTGCTGGTTGCGATTTTAATTATCGCCCTCGGAATCTGGCTCTCCAAGAGCCTCGCCAAATTTATCCTGAAGCTTTGCGATAAGCGTGGCATCGACATCACACTCGCCCGGTTTTTTGCAGGATTTGCCAAGGTCATCATCATCGCATTCGCCACCATTATGGCGTTGAGCAAACTCAATATTGAGATCACTCCATTTATCGCACTGTTAGGTGCCAGTGCCTTCGGCCTCAGTCTCGCCGTGCAAGGCCCCGTATCCAACTATGGTGCTGGCATCGTGCTCATTATTACCCGCCCCTTTAAAGTAGGCGACACCCTCACCATCAACGGATTGACTGGGCAAATCGACTGCGTGAATCTGGGTAATACCCAACTACTCAATGAAGACGAAGCGCGTATCACGATTCCAAATCGCAACGTACTCGGCGAAATTTTCACGAACTCTTACGACTACAGTATCGTCGAAGCAGTGGTAGGAATCGACTACGGCGCCGACCCTGAAGTGGCGATCGAATGCATCGCCGCAGCGATTCAGACAGTCGAAGGAACCGCCCCCGAACGCATGCCGGACGTCGGCATCGAGGACTTTGGCGACTCTTCTATCAATATCGGTTATCGAGTCTGGATACCGACCAATCGATACCATCGTACCCGCTACGCGGTCAACATGGCAGTCTTCCGGGCACTGGAAGCCGCAAAAATCACCATCCCCTTTCCTCAGCGCGACGTACATTTGATCCAAAAGTAGCATCGCTCGCTGGGGCGCACATTCCCTCTTTTTGGCTTTCTACAATTCCATCTTACACTTTTACTAGCCCTCATGTTAGCCAGTTCCGTATTTAAAATCATCGCCGTGGACGGCGGGGCCGCCACCGGCAAGTCCTCCACCTCGCGTGCGATCGCTGAACGGCTCGGCCTCATGCACGTCGATACCGGAGCTCATTACCGCACACTGACTTATGCATTACTAAATGCCGGCGCAGACACCGAGTCCGCCGACCTGATCCCCGCGCTCTTGGCATCTCTTAAGCTCAATACCACCATCATCGGGCGCAGCGCACTGCTAAGTATTAATGGCCACGTACCGACTGACGCTAAAATTCGTTCACCCGAAGTGAACAGTAATGTCTCCAAATTTGCCGCGATTGAAGCTGTCCGCGAATTCCTGTTTCACTACCAACGTAGTCAGGCAGATGTCGCTCGTGAACATCCCGGATTCAACGGTCTGATCATGGAGGGCCGCGACATCGGCTCGATTATTTTTCCCAATGCCGAGCATCGCTTTTTCTTATTTGCCGATGAAGCCACTCGGGCTGCCCGCCGCGTGAAGGACGGCCAGACTGACTCGATCGCCGAGCGCGACAAGCGAGACAGTCAGCGTAAGACGGCGCCGTTGGTTTGCCCTGAAGGGGCCATCCGCGTGGACACTGGACCTCTGTCACTTGACGCGGTGGTTGATCATATCTGCGGGCTGATTACTAGAGCTTAATTTGAATCCACAGCAGCTCAGTTCATACAGAATCGCTGTCTGTATGGATTGCATTCACAAACATTCGTGTCCATTAACGGTTCAAAATCAGACGAAACTTCTAATTTAGCCCATCTGCATTCGTCATTCTACACTCCGCTCAATGCCACAATCACGTCCACTCAACCCGCCTTTTTACGAATGCGTCCGCGTCATCGCGGACTGGTTTTTCAGCACGTTTTACGATTTTTCAACCTCGGGCATACAGCATGTGCCGCTGACCGGCAGCGCGATCTTCGCCGCCAATCACATAAGCTTTTACGATCCTCCAGCAATCGGCTGTCAAGTGCAGCGACCATTCAACTATTTCGCCCGCGACACACTCTATAAGGGACTCTTCGGCAAAGCGCTACACAAGCTCGACACCATTCCAGTTGCCCGTAACAACGCTGACGTCAAGTCACTCAAAGCCATTTTTAAGGCACTCAAAAATAAGGGCGCAGTTGCGATGTACCCTGAAGGCACCCGCTCCGTCGACGGCACGCTCGCGGAACCCAAGCCGGGTGCAGGTATGATCGCCTGCAAGTCCAAAGCGACGGTGGTACCGACACGCATCTTTGGCACCTTTGAAGTATTCGGGCGCAACCATAAGCTGCCAACACTCGGCGGCTCGATCCACGTCGCCTACGGCAAACCAATGAGCCTAGCGGAAATTGACCCCGGTAAAGATCACCCCGAGCGCTACCTCGAAGCCTCACGCCGCATCATGGCCGAAATAGCCAAGCTAGAAGCGCCGCAACCAGTGATTATTTGAAGATCACCAAGAAATCGACTGGTCTCATCTTAAATTTTAAACATCCTAAATTAGAGTGGCGCAAAGTCATCTATAACTCATCATCGACGTCATAAATTAACGTTCATTACCGGTTAAAATTTTTCCAATTCCATCAGCCATGAGCAGCCCATCCGATCGCTACGCCCAACGAGGCGTCTCCTCTTCTAAATCCGAAGTTCACGCAGTGGTGGATAAGCTCGATCGTGGCGTCTTTCCTGGAGCCTTCTGCAAAATAGGCGCCGACGTTCTTACCGGCAACCCTGACAAGTGTAACATCATTCACTCCGACGGCTCAGGCACTAAGTCTACACTCGCCTACCTACACTATAAAGAGACGGGCGACCCGACCGGTTTTCGTAAAACTGCGCAAGACAGCCTTGTGATGAACATCGACGACCTGCTCTGTGTAGGTGCAGTCGACGGCATCTTGATCTCCAGCACAGTCAACCGTAACGCCCGCGCAATCCCGGGCGAAGCGCTTGGCCAACTTATTTCAGGCACCGAAGAATTCCTTGGCACTCTGCGCGACTACGGTGTCGGCGTGCATAGCGGTGGCGGCGAAACTGCCGACGTCGGCGATCTTACGGGTACCGTCACCGTCGACTCCTGCGCAGTCGTGGTCATGGATCGCAAAGACGTCGTCGATAATGCCACGATCAAGCCCGGGCTGGCTATCGTCGGCCTCGCGTCTGCGGGTCAGGCCACTTATGAAAGCTTTGAAAATTCGGGCATCGGCAGCAACGGACTGACCAGTGCCCGCCACGATTTACTCTCTCCGTATTACCTCGAGAAATATCCTGAGACCGTCGATTCCAACACCGACAAACAGTACCTTTATTGTGGGCCTTACAAACTGACCGATATGCTCCCCGACTCCAGCATGACAGTCGGCGACGCGATCATGAGCCCGACCCGCACCTACGCTCCCATCATCAAGCAGTTGCTGGCCGAAGACCGAAACAATATTTACGGCATGGTTCATTGCTCCGGCGGCGGCCAAACCAAGTGTATCCGCTTCGGTACTGGTGTGCATCACATTAAGGATAACTTCCTGCCGATCCCACCGATTTTCAAAGCCATTCAAACAGCCAGCGGTACCAGCACCGAAGAGATGTTCCGCGTTTATAACATGGGCCACCGCATGGAAATCTACTGTGAGCCTGACGCCGCAGCCAGCATCATCGCTAAAAGCGAAGCCTTTGGCATTCCCGCACAAATAATCGGTCGCACCGAAACCACGCAACAAGATGATGGTCAAAACCACGTGACCATTCTCCACGATGGCGAGACTCTCGAATACACGCTGGGTCACTAAGCTTGCGTCCGACCCTAAATGCCTAGCGAACGGGCATCTGCCACAATGATCATGCACCGCTGCCTCTCAGTATCTCGGCAATTCTTCAGACTCGTGCTGCTGCTTTGCTGCTGTTGGCTGCTTACTGGCCCGCAGTTACTACTGCAACTAGGTGCATGGAGTTGGATGGTGGCGAACTACTCTCAAGAAAGCAGCATTGAACAAGCCTTCTTCGAAACGTTTGGCGGCGAGCGCCCCTGCGATCTGTGTAAAATTATTACAGCAGTCGATACCGCGGAACAGGAAAGCGCCGCCAACAAAGAGCCGACCGAAATCAAGGGCCTGAAACTTCTGCTTGGTCAGGCGGAGCACTTCAACGCTGCGCCCAAATTGTGGATTGCGCCCAAGGGCCGCACCACGGAGCAAAGCGCAGCGTCTCGGCATCAAGATGTGCCGAACCCGCCACCACGACGCGCCTAACCGGCAGTCTTAAAAAAGCAGAGAGGGCTTTGTACGCAAAGCGCCTCCGATCAGGTACGGTACCGAGCCAGCTCGACCCCTACCGTCATCCCACTGCATTCGGCGTAGCCATGCTGCCGTCTTGCAAACAAACCACGCTCAACGAGCAACATTATGCATTCATTTATACACAACACAGTTCTTTTCTCAACACTCACTGCGGCCGCCAGCGTCGCCCAAGCCGCACCCGCATTTAGTTGCTGCGCCACCGACGAAAACTACGTCGGTCGCCCCGACGACCATGCGCCGATCTCTATAATGGGCGATCATACACACGCCAATGGTGCCTGGATGGCTTCCTACCGCTTCATGCGCATGGATATGGACGGCATGCGCAACGGCTCTGAGCGCGTCTCCGCCAACGACGTCTTTGCCGAAGGCTATAGCGTCAGCCCCGAATCGATGTCGATGGACATGCATATGCTCGGGCTCATGTACGCGCCCACTGACACACTCACACTAATGCTTATGGCCAACTACATTGAGACTGAAATGGATCATAAGGTCTATTCCCAGATGGGCGCCAACATGATCAACAACGGCGATCGGACATTCACCACCAACACCAGCGGACTCGGCGACCTCAAACTCGGCGGCCTGTATCGTTTCTACCTCGAAGGTAACCGCAAGGCACACGTGGGCCTCAGCCTAAGCGTACCGACAGGCTCAATCGACAAGAAAGATAACACACCTAAGATGGGTGGCGCGGCCAACCAGCAGTTACCCGCACCGATGCAACTCGGCTCCGGTACTTACGACCTGCTGCCATCGCTGACTTACGTGCAGCAGTTCGACCACTGGTCCTACGGCGCACAAGCCAATGCAGTGATCCGCCTGGAAAGTGAAAACGACAACGGCTATCGTCTCGGCGATTCTTTTGGCGCGACCACATGGGCCGGCTACAACCTCAATGAGTGGGTCGCAGTCAACACCGGGCTTAATTATACTTATACTCGCACGCTCAAAGGCAGCCAAGATGAAGTCGGTACTGCAGGCCCAAACGGACAATCCGTAACCACTGCTTTCAACAGTAACTACGGCGGCGAGCGCATCGACGCGATCTTTGGCCTCAACTTCTATGCTCCCACCGGAACTCTTAAGGGCCAGCGTATCGCGATCGACCTGCGCCTCCCACTTTGGCAAGATCTCAATGGCTACCAGCTCGAGACTGACTCCATCGTTACCATCGGCTGGCAAATGGCATTCTAAATCGTTGCGCGACCATCCATCTATATAGCCGAATGACTGTAGCGGACGCCGTGCCACCGGCGTCCGTTTTTTGTCTCTAAATCAATACTATTGCCTTGCGTAATGGCTAATTTTACAGCGCCCGCCCACCCATTTATTTCATAAGATTAACGTTTATTAACGTCACTGAACGGTTCAACATGCCACTACTTTGTCATGATTGATCGCCTTGCATCCAGCCTTACTCTTACCGCACTCCTACTCTCAGCATCGGACGCTCATGCCCAAAACCGTGAACTCCTCGGGGAGTATCGTATCGGCATCGTCGGCCGCGACCAAGGCGACGCCATCTACCAAGCCACTCACCTCGGAGCACTAGACGCAGCCCGCAAACTCAGTGAGCAATACTCGATCGACATTGAACTGCTAGTTTTCACACCCAACCTAGAGCAAGGCGGCAGCCAACCCGCATCCCTCGCAGGGCTCTTCATCGAAAACGCCGATGGCTTGATCATCAGCGCCGCCGAACCGGAGACCCTGCGCCCCTCAATTGAATTTGCTCTCGAGCAAGACCAACAAGTCGTCTTTTTCGAACATCAGATCAATAACATTGAGCCCCTCGCGGCGTTCGTTGCCGACGAAGTCAAAGCAGGAAGCCTCGCCGCAAAAGCACTGCTCAAAGAACTCCCATCCAGAGGTCGCGTCGCCATTCTCATCAACGAAAACCCCAACGCTAGCATGCAGGATCGCCTCAAAGGTGCACGCACCGCGTTAGGCTATCGCCGGATCGAAAAAGTCGTTCGCTGCGCGCCCGATTATCAATCTGCCATTCAAGCCATTCGCGTGGCTCAGGAAGCTGACCGCAACGACCTGATCCAGGGGTGGCTCTTTCTCGGCGATTGGCCACTGCTCGGTATGCCCGCGCTGCCATGGAAGCCAAGGGAGCTTCCCTGCGTAGCCATTCAGTCTTCGCCTTCCGCCTTCATCTACATCGACCAAGGCTACGTCAACGCGATGGTTGTACATCCCTATTACAATTGGGGCACCGCTAGTATGACCGCACTGGTCAATATGCTGCACAACGATAAAATACCCGAGACGACGACACAACAGAGCGCCCCACAGATCATCGACTGGCGCAATGTCGAACGCTACCGCGAAAGCTGGAAAACTTGGCTGAAATAATCCGCATATAGGCGCACCCCAATCATGGCACAAACACGCAACTCCTTTTCCGATCTTTATATTCCTGATGGCGTAGTGGCACCCGAAGCCTATGCACGTTGCTCACACCTTGCAATCGGCGCGCATCAGGATGACCTTGAGTTCATGGCCTTTCACGGCATCAACTCTTGCTACAACGATGACACTCTATGGTTTGGCGGAATCACCTGTACCGATGGCGCTGGCAGTTCACGCGCGGGTAAATACGCCAACCTCAGTGATGAGCAGATGCAGGCGCTGCGGCTTGAAGAACAACGCCGCGCTGCAGAAATTGGCCAGTACAGCTTTGTCAATCAACTCGGCCTTTCCAGTGCGACCATTAAAGATACTCAACAGCGCACAGCACTGGTCGATCAGCTAGAGCTCATTTTACTGCAAACTCAGCCTGAAATTCTCTACACACACAACCCAGCAGACAAACATGCCAGCCACATCGCGGTCTGCCTCGCTACGCTCGAAGCGGTACGCCGTGTACCACCCTTCTCCCGCCCTAAGAAAGTGTATGGCTGTGAAGTCTGGCGCGACCTTGACTGGATGTGCGACGACGAAAAAATAGCCCTTGATGTAAGCGGTAATATCACGCTGGCGGAAGCACTTAACGCCTGCTTTGACTCGCAAATCGCTGGCGGTAAAAACTACGGCGAAGCGGTGATGGGACGCCGAAAAGCCAACGCCACTTTTTATAATTCACACGCTGTCGATCGTATCAACGAACTATGGTTTGCGATGGATCTGACACCACTCGCGGAAGACGATTCGCTCGACCTTCAGGAATTCGTGCAGTCGAAAATAAAGCATTTCGAGACAAGTGTTATAGACGGCCTTAGTTGAGCGGGTAGATCATCCGCTTACGTATCCATCCCCATTCCGCGAATCGACTGGCGACAAAAAAGCCTCCGCAACAAACGGAGGCTTTAGAAACTTTAGTGATTCGCGATCGAGAGACAGCCGCTTAGTTAGAGCAACAGCCGCCGCCTTGCGCATCGTCCTGCGGCTCGGAGCTGCAGCATTCTCCGCCTTCAGCCTGCGGCTCGTCATTGCAGCAGCCGCCGCCTTCCTTGCCTTCACCGCCGCAGCAACCGCCGCCTTGGTGAATGTGACCATGCGCAATCTCTTCTTCGGTCGCAGCGCGCACCTCTTGAATCGTCACGTTAAAATTGAGATGCTTACCCGCGAGCGGGTGGTTGCCATCGACGGTTACGTCGTCCTCTTCGATCTTTACAATGCGAACTGACACGGGACCTTGTTCAGTATTTGCCTGAAACTGCATACCCACCTGCAGATCTTCAACGCCTTGAAAGCGTTCACGCGGCACCACTTGCTCAAGCGCTGGGTTAGGCTCGCCATATCCATCTGCAGGATCGACGCGGACTTCTGCGGTATCGCCTGCAGCCTTACCCACAAGGGCAGCTTCAAGACCTGGAATAATATTTCGATGACCATGAAGGTATACGAGTGGTTGACCTGGCTGAGACTGATCAATCAAAGTGCCTTCGTCGTCTTTAAGAGCGTAGTCCATAGCGACTACTGTGCCGTCTGCGATTTGCATAGTATTGTGTAATTTAAGGTTTCTGCGATATTGCGGAGATGAAGCAGTAGCCAATATGCTAGCCTCGTCAAAAAGAAAGGGACTTTATTCACACCTAAATAGTCCGATCTTGCTGATTTCAAACGATCCGCAACGCAAAGTCGCTTGACGGACACCCGAAAAATGGGGTTGCTATGCAGTGCGGGACGATCTGCACACATACTTTCGACGCTTTATGCCTATCCAAGAAAACCCGGTCTTTCGACGCCTCCACAAACACGCCCAAAAGCGTCTAGTGTTTGATCCCGGTGTTTCCCGTAATAAGCAACTGCCTGCTTACAAGCGCTACATTCAGCTTGAAAACGAGATGCTCAAGCGGCACCACCAGAATGGTGATTCTGGGCAAGAAGTCTGCCAAGCACGTGCTGCGATGGCCGATGTGGTGATTGAGAATCTGTTTCTCGCCGCGCTAGATCTCTACGCTACTGAACATGGCTCGCTACCATGTAAAATGGCGATCCTCGCCACTGGCGGTTACGGCCGCCGCGAACTCAACCCGCATAGTGACATCGACATTATGTTTCTCTACCCAGAGAAAATTTCAGGGAAGAATTTTGCAAAATTCCAAGAAGTGCTGGCTGAAGAAATTCTCTACCCTCTCTGGGATCTAGGTTGGAAAGTAGGGCACGCATCTCGCAATGCGAAAGAAGCGATCGAAGAGGCCAAAAGTGAGATTCAATCCAAAAACGCGATCCTTGAGTCTCGTATTATCTGTGGTTCGGAACCGCTTTATGTCGACATGCAAACGCGCTTCTCGGCTTATTGTAAAAAGGAGCATTCCAAGGCTTATATTGAGCAGCGCCTAGCCGATGAGCGCGAGCGACATGCAAAGTTTGGTAAAACGGTCTACCTGCAAGAGCCGGATATTAAAAACGGCGTCGGCGGTCTTCGTGATTATCAAAATATCCTCTGGATGGCTAATATCAAATTTGGCTACGGCTCATTCAAAGAGATCAACCAAGCCAAACTTCTGCGTCGTCACCTCCGCGACGAAATGGAGGCTGCCTACGACTTTCTCTTACGCACGCGCACCGAGCTGCACCTGCAGAACCGACGGCCTACTGACAAGCTCGATCTGGAGCAACAACCCGCCATCGCCGAAGGCTTAGGCTACCCGCAGAAGGATATTTTTGAACGCGTCGAAGCGTTCATGAAAGATTATTACACCGCAGCGCGAACTATCTACCACATCAGTGAGCTACTCAAAGAGCGACTCGCCCTATCCAGTGAAAGCGATCCACGCAGCTCTCAACGCATTACTTTTCGCGAAGCTCTACGCGCTCATCAGCATCTACCGCTAAAACGTGTGGATGGCTTTGTGCTGCAAGACAAGGTACTCTTGCCAGAAAAGAAATCGGTCTTCACCGAGGATCCTATACGCCTGATCCGTATCTTTCACCTGATGCAACAATTTGGCGCCAAACTACACCCCGACCTAAAGTTTCGCATCTCTAGATCGCTGCCATTGATTGATCACTCCATCATCAATCACCCTTCAGCCGCGAAAAGCTTCTGCTCCATTCTGCGTTACCCCGGCGAAGTCTATCCTATTTTGGAGCTGATGCACGACCTCGGCGTCTTGGGGCGCTATCTTCCAGAATTCGGACAACTCACCTGCATGGTGCAACACGAATACTACCATCGCTATACCGCGGACGAACACGTGCTGCGAACGATCAAACATCTGGATGAAGTCTTCAATAAAGACTCTGCTATCGACGGCGCGTACGAGCGAGAAATACGCAAAACCGACGACCCGCTACTGCTTTACCTCATACTGCTACTGCACGATATCGGAAAGTCCGAAGGGGTCAAAGGCCACGACGTGAATGGAGTGCGTATTGCGCAACCGATTCTGGACCGATTCGATATCTGCCAAGAGCAGCAAGAACAAGTTCTCTTCATCATTCGCCATCATTTGGCCATGTCACGCATCTGGCAACGCTTCGATTTAGATGATCCAGAAACTGCTCACTCATTCTCTGAATTTATCGAAGATCCAGAAAAGCTGCGCCTCCTCTATGTGCATACGTACTGCGATGCGCGAGGCACGGCCCCTACCCTATGGAATGACTACAAAGACACGATGCACCGCACGCTCTACAAGCGAACGCTAGAGCAATTCCAAGGCAAAGACATCCTAAAGCGCAAACACCTAGAGCTTAAAGAACGACGCTTTCAAAAGATACTCGCGCGTGCCATCGAAGGTGTGGCCAACGATGAGATCGAGGCACACTTCAGCCGTCTACCCGATCGCTATTTCGTCAATACAAAGTCCGACGAAATCGAGTTGCACCTACGCATGGTCAACCAGTTGTTCGAACAAATCCAACACAGTGAAAACACTGACGCACTGACGCCTGTCATCGACTGGCGCAACGATATCGACCTCAACATGACTGTCGTCAACGTCGTGACATGGGACCGCGCCGGACTCTTTTATAAATTAGCGGGTGCACTCAGCCTAGCGGGAGTGAACATTGTTAGCACCAAGGCGATTTCTCGCTCAGATAATATCACTTTCGATACCTTTTATATTATGGAGCCTGAGGGTGGCGCTATCTCAGACAAAAAAGCACAGCAAATCTTCCAAACACACGTCGAAGATTCATTAATGCACGGCAAACGCTTAACCGGTGAAGTCGAACGACTTGAGGCCGAAGTCAAAAAACAAAAGAAGAAACTGCATGGTATTCTCCCTGCATCAATACCACCGAAGGTCGAAGTCTACCACGAGCTTTCGCTGAACCGCACGATTATCGAAGTCAAAGCAGAAGACCGCCTTGGGCTTCTCTACGGTCTCGCACGTCACATCTACTCGCGCGGCTTCGATATCAGCTTCGCACGTATCGCCACTGAGAGGGGTATCGCCATGGATACGTTCTACATTGAACGCATTAATAGCCTCGAAACGGTTAACTCAAAGAATCTCTTAGAGCTACGTGAAAAGCTCAACTCGATCGTTCAACAGTAGCATACCCTCGACGGGGCAATACGGCATATCGCTCGAATTAAGAGGACCTAAATGCAATAAAAATGAATTAATTCTGCGCATTGCCCCATCGTGGCATGAATCTGGCAACAGTTAGTTTTTGAACATCTACAGATGACTCTCCCGATCATCTATAAAAAGATGCCAATCTCCATGCCACAAAAAAACATACTTGAACACGCGATCGCAGGGATCGCAGCAGAAGAAGTCGAAGCCCACTTCAGCCTGCTCCCAGAGCGCTATTTTATTAATACAAGTAGCGCAGAGGTCGACCGTCACATTAAGATGGTCAATGCGTTGCTGAACCAAATTAAAACAGCAGAATCAATTGGTTCACTCGTACCGATTGTCAACTGGAGTGACGACCTCAATACTAACATGACTATTGTCAATATCGTTACTTGGGATCGCGCTGGGCTCTTTTACAAACTGGCTGGTGCCCTCACGCTTGCTGGGGTCAATATCGAACGCAGTAAAGCCATTTCACGGGCAGACCACATTACTATCGATACTTTTTATGTGACTGACTCGAAAGGCGGCATGGTTGTCAGCAACACTGCTAAAGAAATATTTAACTCATATATTAAAAAAGCCTTAGTACATGGCCAACGACTCAAAGCAGACATTGATCGCTTGGAAGCCCGGCATGAACAGCCAAGCCTAAAGCAAGGCAGCCTAGCTCTGACTTCACCAGCAAAGGTTGACTTTTACCATGAGCTATCCAACCGGCGGACAATCGTTGAAGTTCAAGCCGTAGATCGCATTGGCTTGCTCTACGATCTCGCACGCCTGATCTACGCAAATGGCTTTGATGTCACCTTTGCTCGAATTGCTACCGAGCGAAACATCGCAATCGACACATTCTATATCGAGAATATCAATGCCAGAAAACCGATTGAAGCGCACAGCTTACTCAAACTGCGCGAAGCGATCACCACCATGGTACAAAGCTAAGCATACGGGGCAATGAAGTCACCTAATCTGTAAGTTTATTGTTACAGCTACAGACGGAAATACCTACTATAAGCATCTTAGATGCGCCGCTCCAAGGCCTCGCGGATTTCATATAATCAATGTTCGACCTTTAGCGATGAATATTGAATCCTCGGGCTTATGCAAAACTATGGGACAGAGCACACTGCGATCGATTCACTCTATCGGATCAGTAGCCTCGTATCAAATACTGAAGAGCCCAAAGAGGCGCTCGCACTAATCCTGAAAGAGATCGTCCATGTCTTACAGCCTAGTAGCGCATCGATCTCACTGATCAATCCTGACTCACAGCGCCTAGAGCTCGAAGTCTCGCATGGACTCCCTGAAAACTCCAAGGACTTTGATCTAGCACTCGGCCAAGGCATCACTGGTTGGGCTGCGCTACACCAGCGCGCGATCATCGTACCTGATGTCAAAAAAGAACCCCGTTACATCTCAGTACGTACTAACATTTGCTCCGAAATGGCAGTGCCGATGGAAGATCAAGGAATCGTCATCGGTGTAGTCAATGTCGATAGTGAGCAGCTTAACGCCTTTGATCAGCAAGCACTGAAAATCCTGACTTTATTGACCAATGAAGCCAGCCGCGTCGTCTCCAGGCTGTGGCTTATTCAGCAACTCAGGTCCAAGGCCCACCAGCTCGAATCGCTTGTTAACATGGGTCAAGGACTGGTCGGCGAGCTCGAAGAGGATCAGGTCCTTCGTCGCCTCGCCCATGAAGGCCGACGACTCATGAACAGCCATAGCTGCTCGCTCTTTCTGCTCTCACCTGACCAAACAAAACTTCACCCACATACCATGATCGGCCCTGAAGGAACGATCGAAACACCAGCTTGTATTTTACTCGAAGAGAGTTCCTTTAAGTCGGCAGTTCATCGCGGCAAGCAAGTCGAAGTCGCTGACCTGCCCTTCACCATTGAAGATGACTTTATCTATACCGTACAAAACGAAGCCCTGGTATCGATGCTCACCACACCGATCGTATTTAATAACGAAGTCATCGGCCTACTCAACGCCTACACCACGCATCAGCACCGCTTTAACAACGACGAAAAGAAGGTATTCGCGACACTCGCTCAGCTCGGCGCAATCGCCATTCAGAATGCTCGACTGTATGCCCGTATCTTCAGCTCCGAAGAATCTCTACGCCAAAATGAAAAACTCACTACGCTCGGGATGCTAGCCGCTGAGATTGCCCACGAAATCCGTAATCCTCTAACCGTCATTAAGCTCCTCTTCGAATCGCTCGAGCTACAATTCGAACCCAATGACGATCGCCAGACCGACGTCGCTGTAATCGGCGAAAAAATTAACCACCTTGAAGCAATCGTTAGTCGTGTACTCGATTTCGGCCGCAATGGCCAAAACATGCATACGCGTTGCAACCTCAACGATTTGATCGAAGATACGTTGCGCCTTGTCCGGCTCAAACTCCATCAACAAAAGATTAAGATTACTTATCAGCCAATCGCACAGCCGCTCTTCGCTGAAGTAAACAAGGGACAAATTCAACAAGTCATGCTCAACCTAATTCTTAATGCCACACAGGTCATGCCTGAGGGCGGTCATATTGAGATCAGTACTGAAGGCGATCACGATCAAGCAATATGTATTATCCGTGACCACGGCCCAGGTATAGAAGAAGCGATCCAGAGCCAGATTTTCGAATCATTTCTCACCAACCGTCCAGGCGGCACGGGTCTAGGACTCTCGATTAGCAAACGTATCCTGCGTGACCACCATGGCAATATCGAGCTCGTCGAGTCGTCCTCCAAGGGCAGCACCTTCCGCTTCTGGTTGCCCGCGCATCAATAACGTGAAAATCAAACGTCACACTATCTGGCCCTGGGCACTCGCGATTTCGATCTACGCGGCATCGGGCCAATCGACTCTCGCGGCGCCAGATGTTGGAGTGTCTTACGACAAACTCGCCCATTTACTTGTCTTTGGTCTCTTGGCCACTGCGGTGCTACGTATTCCGAACTTGTTTAAAAAAGGCTGGCACGGGGTGCTCTTCACGATCTTCATTGTGTCAGGCTACGCGATACTAGATGAGTTCCGGCAATCCTTAACCCCGGGCCGGGCCATCGAACTGAACGACTGGATCGCCGACACTCTCGGCGCCATCATTGCCAGCATCCTTTACCTTAAGTGGCAGCGCTACCGTCAGTTCTGGGAATATTTCATCCCTCTCAGGCGCCGGAAATAACGCACGCAGCGCGAAGCCCAATAGTACTTACAACGGTTTTTCGGTCATTCCTTCAACGGCCTCCCGAATAATCCCGTGCGTCAAACTCTGCGGTAAGACCGTGACTGTCCCGTCCCCAGCATACAGCACATACAGTGGCACACCTGAACGCCCGAAGCGCTCGAGCTCGGCAGTGATCGCCGCATCATAGCGTGTCCAATCTGCCTCAAATGCCGTCACTCGATATTCCTCAAATAAAGCCTTCGTCGCATCGGTACGGATCGCCACCTTTTTGTTCACCTGACAAATCAGGCACCAGCTTGCAGTGAAATCGATAAACACGGGCTTGCCTTGTGCTAACTCTGCTTCAACCGCTTTAGCCGACCACGATGCCCATTGTCCGTTTTCTGAAACAGATGAGCCCGATGCAAAATTTGCATACGCTAACTTCGTTGCATGCAGCGCATACCACGTCGCACAGACCAATAGCACCAAACTGATGAGCCGCGCAACCCACTGCGTGCGCTTGGGCTTTACCGGCACGGACCAGCGACCGTACACCCATGCGGCTATGCTAGTGGTTAATAAGGCAATTAATACAGCGATCACCGCATCCACACCACCGAGACGCCCCGCGACTAGCGCGAGAAAGACCACTGCCGCCATCAGCAAAAAGCCCATAAACTGCTTCACTGATTCCATCCATACTCCTGGCTTCGGCAAGTACGCCACCAACTTCGGAAAGATCGATAAGAACAAAAACGGCGAAGCGAGCCCTAGACCCATTACTCCAAAGATCAACAAGCCCGTGATTGCATCTGCTTGCACCGCGATACCACTGACCGATGCCACCAGCGGTCCCATGCACGGCGCACCGACGACCGCCGCCAATACTCCCATACCGAACGAACCCAGCGCATCGTTGCGTTGCGACACCTTTGTATCCGCACCGACCAGACTCGTGCCGATCTCAAACACACCCATCAAGTTGAGCGCAAAAAGAAAAAACACCATCGTTAGAACCACTACGAAATTGGGACTCTGCAACTGAAAGCCCCAGCCGATGCGCTCACCAATGCCACGTAACGCCAACAGCACTGCAGCCAAAGCCAAAAAACTCACCACCACGCCCGCGGTATACGCCGCGCCATGCAGTAAGGCCTGTCGCTTGGATTGCCCAGAATGCTTCAATAACGAAAAAACCTTCAGCGACAATACAGGCAACACACAAGGCATTACATTTAAAATCAGACCGCCAAGAAAGGCCAATAACAACCAGCCTGGTAGTCCTAAGTTCAACAAGAACCCTTCTAATCCATCTGCTACAGGCACTCCACTCACCAAATCTAGAGTCGGTACACTTGGCTCAGTGCCAGCACCTAGATCAATTTGCCAATTGCCCGCAGCTGATTGCAACACACCTGCTAGGTCATCAATCGCGCCATCCTTTAAGGCTGAATCTAATACCGCTTCAAGACGTGTCACACCTTGCGCAGGGTTGGTCACACGTTGTGCGGCACTCGGATCAATCACGCCAGTCTTGTCTGCGTAAAAATACAGCTCCTTTGGAACCTCAGGGCCAGCCCCTTGCTCAATGGTTAAGACTAGCAAGCCATCTTCATTCGTAGCGGAGACCTCCCATGGCAACGCCGCTTGCGGCAAACGCGCACGTGCCGCAGCAAATAACGCTGCATCCTCACTGAGATCCGCAGCCCGGCCCACAACTAATTCGAGGCGAAGGCTCGCATCGCCCGGGACACAGACCTCCTCGCACATCAACCATACGACCTCAGCTTGAAGCATCACAGACTCGCCCTCAATCAAATCCTTACCAGCCCGAATCGGAACCATCAATGTCACCGCATCCTCATAGCCATAATTCATCAAGCCGCCAAGTTCGATACGCTCTGGCGCAGGCCATTCGATCGCACCCGCTGTAAAGCCAGCAGGTAACTCCCACTCTATCTCAACTGGCAAGCCACTCGCGCCAGGGTTTTTCCAATAAATATGCCAATGCGGCTCGAGTTTAAAATCCAAAGCCACATAAAAAGTTTGCCCCGATTGAACTGTGGAAGACTCGGTAATGAGCTCGACCTGAGCTGGCTGAGGTAATCCTGGAATCGCTTGTAGTGCAGTCGCACCTAAGACTAACCAAGAAATGACAAGGGAAAATAAGGCAGACGTTTTCATTACGGGAATCATCATAACTAACCGATCAGATATGCCAAACCACAAACTTATTCCAACAAACAATTTAAATGCCAATCCTGGCAACGACTCCACACCCTCTTACATTTTACCTTTGCACCTTCAAACCTTCCTACTTTCATTGCCGCATCATGACAGACCAAGACCTCGGCCCGACTGGCGAAATATGTTTCGACCTTCCCTCTCCATATGAAGCGCACCCTTGCGGGCTGCTCTACTTGCCACGCTTTATTGCCAAGTGCCATAAACACCTTGCTGGCGAATTACCTAAGTCCTATCAGAAAAATTTCTGCCGCGGCTTCGACCGGTTTCTGTCGATGCACCTCGGCATCGACCCGAAGCAAGTTCTCGCCGCAGTCGAAGCAGCCGGTGACGATGAGGTCGAACTCGATCGCTTATTAGGTGAGCTCTTTCCTGAAGATCTGAACGCCATTGAATGGAACCGCGAAGTCACTCACAAAGGCCAAACTGAAATGGGCCGTGAATTTCTGGCTGAGTCACTGACCAATATGAAACATCCCGAAATGATCGGCGTAATTGATAGTGTCATGGACATGATGGACTTCGATGAAGGGCGCATTCCAGGCTTCTCCGATCAGCGGCGCAAGGCTTGGGAAGCAGCGCAAATGTAACGCCCTGTTAATTAAATTTGAGCGCGCGTAATCGTCGGCGGACCTGTGGTCGAGCTCGGCTTCAAGCCTATTTAAGGCCAAGCACACCCGCAACTGCAGCAGGCTCTTGCAATTACTTAAATTTGAGTTGACCTTATCGAAAGCGACTTTCATTAAATGCGCATTACCATGACACGACCGACTGAACAGTGCAAATCACACGGATGGGCCGATAAGCTCGCCATTAGTATGGCGGCGGTATGTGCGGTTCACTGCCTGCTCACGCCTGTAGCCATCGTTATGCTACCGATTGTAGCGACCTCCTTTTTAGTAGATCAAAACTTCCATCTCTGGATGCTGTATTTAGTTATTCCAACAACTAGTTTCGCGATCTTCATGGGTTGCCGTCAGCACAAGGATAAGTGGGTGTTTACTTTAAGTGCAATCGGTCTGTGCATACTTATCTCGGCCCTAGTCTATGAGCGTGGGCATACGCCTGCCGCTGAGTTGGCAGCGGGAGCTCATTGCCAGCACTGTGTAGGCGGGCTAAGCGAGGAAGGGCAGCCGTTGAGCGTTGCGGCATGGATCAACACACTCGGTGGCCTGTTCCTTGCGAGTGGCCACATTCGTAATTATCGACTTTGTCGACGCACTGCATGTGCTCATTAGGCAGCGCTTGACAGTACTTCCGGAACAACCCGGTTGCATCTAACCCGCAGCTGCTGCGCACACTCCGCACACTCCGTAAACCTCAAGCAAATGGGTCACTCTTCTGTACCCTCTTGCCTTTGCTTTCGCGACAACCTCAGTACCAACACATACGTCAAGACGTTCTGCTTGGTGACAGACTCGGCAAATTAAATGGTGATAATGTGCACCCGGCTCAGTGAGCTCAAACAGCTGCGTTCCGCTTTCCATAGGGATACGCTGCAATGCTTGAATCGCTTCAAACGCTTCCAAGTTTCGATACACGGTGACTAGGTCGCTAGGAGGAAATCCTGCTTGCATACGAATTTCTTCTGCGGTGACTGGTCGGTTAAATGATCCAATCGCACTTAGAATTTGTGCACGCTTTTTAGTCATGCGGGCACCACTCTGCTTAAGTGCCTTAGTTATTTGGGTAAGTATGCTCGGGTCTAACACCTCTTCACTCAAATGCAGCAATCGTCATGGATCAATAGCGAATCACTGCCCGCATCGAATCACCAAAAAACGCGGGGCCCTCTCGGAACCCCGCATTGCTAAATCAACAGAATTGAATCGTTTGCTTAGAACTCCACGCGAGCACCAATGGTGAAATTGCGGCCCGGCAATGCCGCTTCCTCTTTAATAAAGGAAGTGTGGTGACGAATCTCTTCGTCGAGCAGATTCTCAGCCCGTGCGAATAGCACTGCAGTGATCGCATCCCCTAGGTCCAAACGGTAATTCACATCTAAGTTCAATTTTAAGTAATCGTCGGTCGATGTTTCTTCTGGTCCGGTGTTGTCCTGCTCGAAAGCATAACGCAGCTCGACGCCGGAGTCCCAGTTGCCCGTGGCCCAGCTGAGGCGTGAGCCGATTCGCATCGGTGGCATCCGAGCCAAGTCATCGCCCGTATCTTCGTTGGTCGCATGCACCCAGTCGCCCATCAAGCTCAACAGCAGTTGACTGCCTTGGGTCTTAGCCAGCGTATAATCCAGCTGCGCTTCGAGACCATAGAACTCGGCATCGATGGCGACAAAATCATATACATGTAGCTCATCAATCTCCTCACCTTCCTGTTCCTCAGAAAAGATATAGTCATCGAAGTAGGTGTAGAACAGTGAGACTTCTGCCTGCCAGTTCTCATGTGTCGCACGGTAGGTCAGGTCCACGCCATACGCGGTCTCCTGCTTAAGGTTCGCATCCCCGAATTCATATTGGCTGGTGGCAAAATGCGGCCCTTCGGCATACAGCTCTGTCGAAGTTGGATTGCGCTGTGAGCGTTGCAGCACCAATGACAGTGAGTTCTGCTCATCAATGTGCCAGGTTGCCCCGGCCGCGAGGCTGATCGCCAGCTCGTCGTAGCTACGCTGTTCCTCATCTTCGGCAATGTCTGTGCGCTCGATGCGCCCGCCGAACTCATAGTGTAGTACCTCGCCGTGGATATGTTCGCTGACGAAGAGTGCCTGCGACTTGGTTGTAGATGCAGGGGTGAAGCTTTCCTCACCCAACGCAGAGAAGTCCACATCTGAAAACTGGACGCCAATCACACCTTCATCGATCACCCGCCACGGAGTATGCGCAGCTTCTGCGCGCAGTTCCCAGCCTTCGCGTTCAAACACGGTATCCCCTTCGGAATGCTCGTAATCAGTGTAGCCTAGGCGCAAGCGGAGGGCCTCGATCCAATCGTTCACGTCGACCAATTCCAGCTCCACATCGTAGCGCTTGCGCTCCATGTCAATGGCCACCGCCTCTTCGTCATGGTGCTCTTCTTCCTCTTCTTCCTCTTCTTCATCATGCCCATGGCCGGGCACACCGTAGCGCGTTTCGTAGTTCGAAAAACTGAAGCCAATACGATTCTCGTCACTAAAGAACCAGCTGGCACCCACTGAGTACTGCTCCGTTTCGACGAAACTGTTTTCGAGTGTATCGCCTCCTGCATCCTCCTCCTGCGCGTCGGCAGGAATCTCGTAGTCAGCCGCATCACGATCTACAGCAGTAATGGTCAGTGCCCAATCAGCGTCCCCAACGGTGGCATAACCCGCAAGGGTATCGCCACCTGAAACCGAATCGCGGCGCGCCTCAAGCCCACCTTCATAGCCCTTCGGATCGACTCTTTGGCGTGGCATTTCTTTACCGATGACATTCACTGCGCCGCCGATCGCGGAGCTGCCGTACAGTAATGTACTTGGTCCACGTAGGACTTCAACACGCTCAGTCAGTAACGGTTCAAGCGTCACTGCATGGTCTGGGCTGGTATCGGAAGCATCCATGGTATCGATTCCTGCATCGAGAATGCGAACACGCGGGCCATCAAAGCCACGTAAGATCGGGCGGCTCACACCCGCACCGAAGGATGAGCTACATACGCCGGGTTGCCAATCGAGCACAGCGCCAAGAGAATTGCCACCTTGGCGGCTGATTTCTGCTGCAGTCACAACATTGACTGGCGCAGCATAATCTGCGATTGAGCGCAAATTAGGACCTGCGGAGACGATGTAGTCGTCCAGTTGATAAACCGCCTCTTCGGACGATTCTGCGTTAATCATGTGGGCAAAGCCCAGTGCAGTGCATACGAGTGCACCGCTTTTAAGAAAAAAGTGATTCATTGAATTGATTGAAAAATGTTATTGTTTTGGACGTGAGCGAACAGCGCACACGCATAACGAGACCGGCAATTACCAGCACTCGGAGTATTCTCTAAACAATCGTTTCAATCGGGGGGGCACGGCTACAGCGCCGTATCAGCGCTTGTCCGCACCAAACGATTTCCGCAGACTGCGGAACTATCGTAATAATCACATCCGTGCGTTCCGGCAGTTCCACAAAAGACTGCATTGGAATCGCACCTTGACCAAATAGTGCCACGGCACAGGAGTGGTCGCAATCGTTCGCAGGCGCGTCATCGTGAGAATGCTCACTACAGCTGTGCGATTGCTGATCTTCTACATCGGTGTGTAATGCCTGGTGAACCTGCGGGCTGACCAATGCTACATTCAAGAGCAAGACAAGTAGCGCAAGGCCAGCCGATACAGATCGGGTGAGTGCGCTACAAGAATGCTGGCTCTTAAACATGAGCAGTGGAAACGGCCACATGACTTAATGCAAGTCAAGTGCGATATCGATTATTTCAGAATCAACACTAGTCTAACAGTGACATCTCACCCGCATTGAATGCGTCCAAGCTGCGCGCGTACGAGTTCCGCGATTTGCTGCAGACTCGCCACCGGAGGCAGGTCACTAAAGGGCGCCACCGCGTCGGTCGCCTTGCTGAGCTCGGCCTCAAAGGTGGCAACCACTTCTTCAAAAATAGGGAAGTCATGTAAGCGTTTAGTGAAATCAGCAGAGACCGTTTTATCGCCCGCCTTGAAGCGCGCCATCAAGCAATCGCGTTCCTGCTCGGGTAACTTTTTCAGCAGCAATAATAGTGGCAGCGTGAACTTACCCTTATCCAAATCGGTACCCAAGGTCTTGCCGATCATCGACTCATCGGCATACAAATCGACCAGATCGTCAAATATTTGATATGCGATGCCAACGTGGCGTCCAAATAATCCGGCGGCCTCACTAAAGGCTTCCGGGTAACCCGCAATTTTAGCACCCAACCGGCACGACACCTCAAACAACTCTGCGGTTTTGAGCTGAATCACGCGAAAGTAAAACTCGCGACTGTAATTCACCTCGCCACGTTGATAGGTCTGCGCAATTTCACCGGCGCATACCCGCGAGGTCGCTTGCGCGACCGAGCGACAGACCTCATTCGTATCAAACTCCGCAGCCAACTTTAACGCATGCGAAAATAACACATCACCAATCAATACAGCCGCCGCAGGGCCGTATTTCTTCGCTGCAGTCTCTTGGCGGTGACGTGTCTCCGCCTCATCCAAGATATCGTCGTGTACCAAGGTTGCCAAGTGTACCAGTTCGATGACCGAACCCAGCGTGACCAAAGCTTGCGAGCACTTTACCGCAGAACCCTGCCAACCACTGTACGCCACCAGCATCGGCCGCAGACGTTTGCCGCTATGACCAAACACATAGCGAACATGGTCCTGCACCTCCGGCTCCAGCTCCTGAACCTGTGACTGCAGGTAGACATCGAGCGCATCTAAGTAAGGTTTAACCGGTTCGTAAACTTCGGCAAAACCAGCTGCGGCGACAGTGTCTGCCTCGGATTGTGAGCGGGTGGTCATGTTGATGTGTATAAAAGTCAGAAGGTAGGAAGGTGCAAAGGTAAAGCTCAGTTAGTTAGAACTTTGCTACCTTCATACCTTCCTACCTTCTGACTTTCCTACAACCACTGATTCAAAGCATCCAAAAATCCACTACGATCATCGACGTGCACATTATGCCCAGCCTTATGTAGTTTGACTTCTTTGACATTAGGGAACCATTCACGCATGTCTCTGACATCTCCGTCTTTGATAAATGCTGACTTCCCGCCACTCACTAGAAGAGTCGGCCCTTGGTAAAAGTCGCCATTTGCCAACGAGTTTTGGCGTAATATCTGCAAACTCGCATGCAACACCTCGAGGTTGCACTGCCACTGTAACCCGAACTCCCCTTTCACTAAATTCGTCATTATAAACTGACGCATCCCCCAATCCGGAATCATTGGTTTGAGCAACTCTTCAGCCTCACGGCGATTCTCCAGAGCACCGGCTGGTACCCGCTTCATCGCGCGGAATTCATTGTCATGATACGGCGGATACAACTTCGCTGCGATATCAACAATGATTAACTTCTTAACCAGAGCAGTATGGTCGCAGGCAAACTTCATGGCGATTTTACCCCCTAGGCTATGCCCCAGCAGTGTGATGTTTTGCAACTCATGCGCCTTTAAATAAGCTGACAAGTCCGCAGTCAGCTCCGACCAGCGCATAGTCTCCGCATGCGCTGAACTGCCATGATTGCGCAGGTCTAAGATATGAATATCAAAGCGATCCTTAAGCGCCTTACCGATCGTCTGCCAATTGCGTGACGCCCCCAACAGCCCATGCAGGATCACCAACGCCGGCGCTTTAGGATTTTCGAAACGAAGAGAATTTAGCTTAACTGCTGCCATATGTGAACACTACAGAATAAATCTTGCCACCAATTGCACGAATAATCAGCTACCGTCACTGCTTTCTTTGTTTAGCTCACCATTCACGCGCGACCACTGCAACTCCTCCGCAAACGACAACAGCCGTTTTTCAGCTGCGCATAGAGATAACTCAGCGCCGCGCTCCAAAAATATGAATGAATTCCTGCCTTAAATTGAGAATTCGCTTTTGATTCACGTAATTTCGTATTGATTAAGTAGTTCACGATTTTAGAGAACTCTCCCAATGTCTTCCGAGAAGCCCAAAAAAGTAACCCCAATGATGCAGCAATGGCACGAGATTCGTGGCCAGCTCGCAGAGGACACATTACTGATGTTTCGTCTCGGGGACTTCTACGAAATTTTCCTGCAAGACGCCGAGCGCGGCGCGCAACTGCTAGGCATCACGCTCACTCACCGCCATGGCATGCCAATGGCTGGCATTCCCTTTCACGCTTCAGAGACTTACATTCAGAAGCTTCTCGATCAGGGCGTTAAAGTCGCGATCGTTGATCAAGTCGAGACCCCACAGCCTGGCAAACTCGTGAAACGTGCTCTCACCCGTATCATCACTCCGGGCACACGGCTGGCCGACACCCAAATTGACGCACAGCGAAATCACTTCTTGCTCGCACTCTCGCTCGAGAAGCAACAGCTCAACGCCTCCTGGCTAGACCTAACCACTGGCGAGTTTGTACTTGCTTCCGAGGCACAACCAGAAAGCCTCTTTGCGGCATTCGAAGGCATCGATCCACGCGAAATCATCGTGCCGGAAAATGCCGCCGCCAACTGGGTTAACCGCGCAGATGCAGCGAAGTTCAACGAACTCTACACGTATCTGTGCGACGGTCGCGCCGTGACTAAAATCCCCGACTATCACTTTGACGAAGTCGCAGGCGCTCAGTCGGTAATGGAGACCCTCGGCGTGCTCAACCTTGAAGGCTTCGGTATCGACCGCTCCCACGCCGCCCTTGGCGCCGCAGGTGCACTCGTCCATTACGCGACCGAAACACTTTGCGCAAAACCCGAAAATCTCCGTAAACTCAGCGAATACAGCACCGAAAAGACCCTGCTGCTCGATCCCGCGACCTTACGCAACCTAGAGATTTTTAAATCCGCCGCCAACACCCGCCACGGCTCGCTACTCTCAGCCATGGACGCAACCGTCACTGCCCCTGGCGCCCGCCTACTAGAACGTTGGCTCTGTGCCCCCGAGCTCGACCTCGACGAAATACAACGCCGGCAGAACTGCGTGAGTGAATTTGTCACCGCTCCGGGACTTTCTACCGAGCTGCAAACGCACCTCAAAGGCATTCGCGACATTGAACGCATTCTTGGTCGTCTACAAAACCGAATGCGTAACCCACGCGAGCTCGGCGGCATACGTGATACCTTGGCTGCACTACCCGGAATCGCCGGTACCCTGCTGGAATTTCCCGACACACCAGTAGCTGCCATCGCCGAGCGCATCCACGACTTCGAGTCACTCTCTGAGCTGCTCAACCGCGGCCTAGCCGATGAGTTGCCGGGCAAGATCGACGACGGCGGCACGATTCGCGACGGCTACGACGACGAGCTCGACCGTATCCGAGGGCTCACCCGTGACAGCCAGCAATGGCTCACCGAATTCGAGCTCGCCGAACAAGCACGCACTGGCATCAAGAACCTGCGCATTCGTTTCAACGGCGCCTTTGGCTACTTCATCGAAGTCACCAAGGCCAACGTGGCGCTCGTACCCGATGATTATGTGCGCAAGCAAACAATGAAAAATGCTGAGCGCTACACGACTGATGTGCTCAAAGAGCGCGAACGCGAAATTCTACATGCCGAAGAGACCAGCATTACCCGCGAGGAAGCCCTCTTCAATGGCTTAATTCAAACCATTCTCGAATATGCTGACACACTCAAAGAGACCGCTGCCGCAATCGCTGAAATTGACGTGCTGATTGGCTGGGGCGCACTCGCCCGTGAATGGGACTACTGTCAACCACAGCTCGACCACTCCGACCAACTACGCATCGACCAAGGTCGCCACCCCGTGGTCGAACAAATGCTACGCGCCGAGCGCCTCGGCTTGGCTGGCGCGCATGCTTTCGTACCCAACGGCACTAGTCTTTCCAGCTCAGGAGTCGATGCCGACACCCCTCAAATCGCGCTGATCACCGGGCCCAACATGGCCGGTAAATCGACTTACATTCGCCAGATAGCGCTCATCGTCTTGATGGCACAAACTGGCGCATGGGTGCCCGCAAAGAGCTGCCAGATCGGTCTCGTTGATCGCATTTTTTCACGTGTCGGCGCCAGTGATGAACTCGCTCGTGGCAACTCGACCTTCATGGTCGAAATGAATGAGACCGCCAACATCCTCAACAACGCCACCCCGCACAGCCTCGTCATCCTCGACGAGATCGGCCGCGGCACCAGCACCTACGACGGACTCTCCATCGCATGGGCGGTGATCGAGCACCTACATCCGAAGGACGCCGGCGGCCCACGAACGCTATTTGCTACGCACTATCACGAGCTCACCCAACTCGCCAAAACGCAGGCGCGACTGGAGAATTACTCGGTCGCAGTCAAAGAGTGGAACGACGAGATCATCTTCGTGCGCCAAGTCATCAAGGGCGCCGCCGATCGTTCCTATGGTATTCAAGTCGCCCGCTTAGCTGGGCTGCCAACCACAGTCATTGACCGTGCCAAGACTATCCTCGAGCGGCTCGAAGCCGACGACTCGTCGCACAACCTGCTGCGTAAACGTATGCAAAAAGAGCAGTCAGGTGAAAACACCAATCACGAGGACGACCAGCTAGCGCTGTTTTAAAGATTCCTCGCTTGGCGCGTGGCAGACCTGAGAACACAAAGCGGGGCCTTATATGCTCTCAGTCATCACGACTGAAACTAGCTGCTACTAGATTCCGCCTACTCGGCTTCCCAACCACCCCGATAAAGAAATAGGCCAATGGAATCAGCGTCATTGCGGCCAAGATCAGCCAATAGGATGTCCATTGCACCACACCCGCTTCACTTTGCGATTCATATAACCACCCGCAGAAGAACGCGCCGATAATTCCCGCGACGCTAAACACCAGCAATTGATACAGCGCCTGCGCCTGTCCCCGCATGGTATCGGGCACGCGCTTATCCAAAAAGAGGCGTCCGGCCACCATCGTAAAGGTATAAATCGGCCCCTGCAGAGCGACTCCCAACCAAATCACCGCAAGTACTCCGCATTCTCCAGCTAACGCAAATAAGGCAAAGCGCAGTACCCCAAACAACATTCCTACGATCAAAAACCAGCGGATCCGGAAGCGGCCTGCCACAAGGCTTAAAAACAACATCGCAAGGACTTCCAATGCCTGGCCAATCGTCATTTCCGCAGTTGGGTACAAACTGCCAAATTCCTTCAGCATCATCGGCACAACCATATAAAATGACACACAGGGAATCGCAAATAATGCCGACGCCACGTAAAAATAGCGCAGCTCACGATTTTTCAACAGTCCGAACGCACGTAATCCTAGAACTGCCTGCCAACCACGACTTTGATGATCCGTCGGGGGGGTTGCTGGCAATAGAAAGCAAAGGCCGCCCATACCAAGACGGATATATGCCGCAAGCTGACCTGTATTTGCCGAACAGTCGAATGCCAGTGAGCTAATGATCCAGCCCCCAACCATCCAGCCAATCGTGCCACACATCGAGTAAATAGGGAAACTTTTGGCAGCATTCGGCAGGTTCGCCAATTTGACCTTTGTCATCAACGCAAACATTGGGCCGGAAATTAGGGCGTTGCAGCCTTGAAATAATAAATACCACCCAGGATGCCAACCCCACTTTAATGACGAAAAGCCAAGCCACAGAAAGACCGCTCCAGAAACACCTAATACCCCCAGTAATTGTTCCGCATGCATCTTACGGTCCGACAATGCCCCGAACAGCAAGGCCGAAAAGAGTGCACACAACGGCGTTAACGCAGTCGCATACGGCAATGCCCAACTCGCGTCGTAGGTCGCCAGCACATTCGGCAAAGACGGTACCCACATGCCCGGCGGCATGAGCATTAAGCACATGACGACTCCCATCATATAGCGTTGTTGCTGGACTGTCATCTGCATAAGTTGCTCGATTTGTAGCTTTGCGCCGCCTGAAAGCAAGCGGTGAAGCTGGCTGATACTCTAAGAGACAAGACCGGACTCATTGCGTAAAATTAATGCTTACGAATTTTGGATTAAAATTTTACTAAATTAACTTCCCTTAGTGCCCTAAGTAGTGAACATATGTTTATATAAACTATGAGTCTTCGCTACCTATTCATCGACTTCGACAGCTTCTATGCCTCCGTCGAACAACAATTTCAGCCCCGCCTGCGCGGCAAACCCGTCGGTATCGTACCCTCACTAGGGGTCGAAACAACCTGTTGCATCGCCGCCAGCTATGAGGCCAAAGCGCGCGGCGTCAAAACAGGCACGCCTGTACGCGAGGCCCGCTACCTCTGCCCAGGCATTCAATTTGTGCAGGCGAACAACACTCGCTACATTCAGACCCACAAAAAGATCCACGCAATCATCCACCAAATTATTTACGTCGATGCCGTACTCTCAATCGACGAGATGTTTGGCCGCCTGCCGCCCCATTGGCAACCAGCCGAAATCGCTCGCGCCAAAGCCCATGAAATCAAAGCCGCGCTGAAAGCACAAATCGGCCCCTACATCGGTGCCTCAATCGGCCTCGCGCCCAACCGCTTTCTCGCCAAGCTCGCCAGCAAACTCGAAAAGCCCGACGGACTGACTCTCATCGATTTCGAGCACCTACCCGAGAAGCTCTACCGCTTTGAGCTCGAGGACATCACTGGAATCGGTCGACGCATGCAAGAGCGCCTGCGCATTGCCCGGATCACCACGATGGAACAACTCTGCGATGCTCCGCGCCATACCTTACACCGAATCTGGAAATCGGTCGAAGGCGACCGGATGTGGTATGCGCTACGTGGAGTGGAAATGCCGCTACCCGAAACCACGCGCCAGACGATTGGGCACTCACATGTTTTGCCGCCGCGCCTACGCACCTTTCAGGGTGCACACGCCACACTCCACCGCATGCTGCAAAAAGCCTGTCGCCGGCTGCGCTCGATTGATTACTACACCGACCACCTGCACCTGCAGGTCAAATTCGGCTTTGACCTGCGCTGGCAAGGGGAAACCTTGTGCTTCCCCACCCAGGATAATGTCACCCTTGCGAGACTTCTAAACTCACTATGGGCAGACCACCCTCAGGATCTACCCGAGCCCACCAAAGTCGGGATCACATTAACGCACCTCGTCCACGCCAGCAGCCATACGCCCTCACTTTTTGCAGAGGACAACCACCCCCGCCGCATGCAGCTGCAACATACGATGGACCAGATCAACAAAGCCCACGGCGGGCGCAGCCTCTACTACGCCGACGCCCATCAAGCGCAGCGCTGTAGCGAAGCCGCGCCCATGCGGATCGCGTTTAACCACATTCCCGATCTGGAATTTGAACAATGACCCGCGAAACACTCGCGGGCGTCAACCCGACTCCCTACATCACATCCAGATCAACTAGAATCTCACGTGGGCTGGAGCCGTTTTCGGGGCCAACGATGCCGCGGTCTTCGAGCACTTCCATTAAGCGCGCAGCACGGTTATAGCCAACCCGCAAGCGGCGCTGAAGCATCGACGTCGAGGCGCGCTTAGTGCTACGTAATACATCGATCGCGTCGGGCAGCAGCTCATCCGCCTCTTCGCCACCATCGATGCCGCCACCTTCTTCACCACCCGCATCAATTTGCTGTTGAACCGCTTCGGCAAAGACTGGCGGGTCATTCTTTTCTTGGAGAAATTCAACGATCGCATTGATCTCATCATCCGAAACAAACGCACCCTGAGCACGAACCAAATTGGAGGTGCCAGGAGGAATAAAGAGCATGTCGCCCTTGCCAATCAGCGCCTCCGCACCGCCACCATCGAGAATCGTGCGGCTATCAATCTTAGAGGCGACCTTGAAGGAAATACGACTGGGCAAATTGGCCTTAATCACGCCGGTAACGACATTCACTGAGGGACGTTGCGTTGCTAGCACCAAATGAATGCCAGCGGCACGTGCGAGCTGTGCGATACGGGCGATACAGGTCTCGATATCGGCTGGCGCGACCATCATCAGGTCCGCGAGCTCGTCGATGATGCAGACGATGTAAGGCAGCTTTTTCTTGGGAATTTCGAACGCATCGTCATCGCGCGGCACTTCCATGTTGCTCACGGCGGCACGCTCTTCTGGTGTCATTTCGGCATCCATGGCTTCAGCCTTGGCTTGCTCTTCCTTATCCTTAAGCAACTTCGCGTTAAAGCCAGCGATATTGCGCACGTTGGTCTTGGCAAAAATCTGGTAGCGATGCTCCATCTCAGCAATCAACCATTTCAGCGCACCCGGCACTTTCTTGGCCTCAGTCACCACTGGAATCAACATATGCGGCAGCGCATTATACATCTGCATCTCCACCACTTTGGGGTCGACCATGATGAAGCGTAGATCTTCAGGGCCGGAGTGGTAAAGTAGCGATGCGATGATCGCATTGATGCAGACCGTCTTACCCGAACCAGTGGAACCAGCGATCAATACGTGCGGCATCTTAGTCAGATCCATCACCATCGGCTTACCTGTCACATCCTTCCCCAGCACCACTGGGATCTCTGCATTGGCATCTGCCCAAGCCTTCGACTCAACGATATCACGCATGCAAACCGCCTCCGCAACTTTGTTGGGTACCTCGATACCGACCGTACCTTTACCAGGAACAGGCGCAAGAATACGGACCGACATCGCCTGCAAGCCTAAGGCAATGTTTTTGTCTAGATTGACGATCTTCTCGACACGCACACCCGGCGCAGGCTTTACCTCGTAACGAGTAATCACTGGGCCCGTGTGAATTTCACCAGGGATCACCTTGACCCCAAACTCGTCCAACGTGCGCACCAGCGCGCCCATTGTGCCCGCATGGTCTTCCTGATGCATCGAACCGATCCCTTGCGGTTCGGCCAACAAACTTAACGGTGGAAATACATAGTCCCCGCGACGCTCAGGTATCGAACCGACTGCTTTTTCAGTTTTCTGCTCGGACACCACCTTAATCATCGAAGGATCAAATTTAGGCTTTGCTGGCTCAACGTCCTCTACGGGCTCACTCAACACATCCGGTACTTCCGCAACGGGCTCAGCCTGCTTCGAAATCGCTGGCTTCTTCTTGACTGTCTTCCGTGTCAATCCGGCAGGCGAACTCATAGAAGCAGGCAACAGAGACGGTCGGTGGTCATCCTCTTGCCCTTGATCAAATTCATCTTCATCCGCAGTCGAGCGTTCTAGCTGCTTGCTCGTCTTGGCAGCCGATCGATCGGCCTTTGCTTGTGCCTTTGCTGCTGCAGCCTCCTCTTTGGCAATGCGTTTGCGCTCCGTACGTTCCGCTCGAAGCGCTTTACGCGCCTCCTTAGAAGCAGTCAATCGCTCGAAAAAACCAAAATAGATTGATTGGACATAATCGGCACAGCGTCGGAGATTATCGGTAAACACAATCATCGAGCCTACGGTAAAGCCCATTAAAAGAATGAAATATGACCCGAACAGACCGACGTAAGGCTCGAGTAAAATGGGGGCGATTAACTCCCCCAGAACGCCTCCACAGCCATGCGATAGCTGATCTTGAAATAACCCGCCGGAGCTATCTGCACCGAGCATGGCGATCAACCCCGCCGCACAAATCAACGATGCGAATGCAGCCGCACTGGTCATCGCCCGCTTGCGAGGCTGTTGCTGAATCAGAAAACGAACTCCAATCCACATCAAATAAACCGGTAGCAGAAAAATCGACGCCCCCAAATAATGGAATCCATAGAAGCCAAGAAAGCTTCCTAAGTGTCCGACTAGGTTGGTGTCCGTGGGTGGATCCGCATGATACTGCCCGGAATTATAGTCAAAAATCGCCACCAACAGCAATACCGCGATGGTAAACAATAACAGCGCCCAGGCGGGCCGAGAGCCCGCTTTACGCGGTTGGGAGACAACTTTTTTACGCGCGACTTTCTTGTTCGGTTTTCTTGCCATATAATCTGCTTATAAAAATCAATTCCTATCAATGCGACAAACCGCTCGTAAGAAGATAGTAATCGTATTAAAATCCAACATCCGAGTGAAAAATGCAACTCCTAGAATTCACTGCCTGATACTTATTACGACTTCGTTTGTGGTCTGATTAATGCTTAGAAGACAAATAGCCAGACCACTGAAAGTAAAGCTCAACTCTCCCAAATGCCCTCTCTGCCAATGCTTAGATCGCTCAAAAAATTCCCTCGCAGCTGCCAAACTGCGTCCTTGAATTCTTTTCAGTAATCAACACACTTCCGCGCTCATCTTGAAACAGATCCGCTAATCTGCGGTCTACGAGATCCTCCACTTTCCGAAAAATGACAGAAAAAAACACAGACACACCCGAAGAAATCGACGCACAAGCCGAAGCTGCTGAAGTCGTCGAAGAAACTGCCGCTGAAACTCCAGAAGTAGAGGAAACTCCGCTGGAAAAAGCGGAAAAAGAGGCCGCAGAAATGAAATCTCGCTGGTTGCGCTCGGTCGCGGACATGGAAAACTACCGCAAGCGTATCGGTCGCGAAAAACAAGATATTATCCGGAGCGCCGCGGCAAATGTCGTCGAATCCCTGCTCCCTGTATTAGATAATATGAAGCTTGGCCTACAAGCCGCGGAAAACCACCCGGAAGCGAAGGATGTCACGATCGGCTTCAAAATGGTCGACGATCAACTCAAGCGCTCACTCAGCGAACAAGGCCTCGAAGAGCTCATTCCAAATGGCGAAAAATTTGACCCCAATCTGCATGAGTGCATCGCACAGCAACCTTCCGACGAAGTTGAGGAAGACAAAGTGATTCAAACCGTTCGCGCTGGCTACCGCTTAAACGAGCGTCTCATCCGCGCAGCAAACGTCATCGTTTCCAGCGGCCCAGCCAACGCGTAACTCAGGATAGACCACTATGGCGCAAGCAGATTTATATGAAACCCTCGGCGTCTCGCGTGATGCATCCGCTGACGAACTTAAGAAAGCTTATCGTAAGCTGGCAGTTAAATATCATCCAGATAAGAACCCTGACGACAAAGTCGCGGAAGCCAAATTCAAGGAAATTTCGTCCGCGTACGACAACCTGAAAGATCCGGACAAACGCGCAGCATACGATCGCTACGGTCACGCCGCATTCCAAGGTGGCATGGGCGGAGGCGGTGGCGGTGGGCACGATCCATTCGACATGTTCCGCGAAGCCTTTGGTGGCCGCGGCGGCGGTGGTGGCGGTGGCATCTTCGACGAGTTTTTTGGCGGCGGTGGTGGCGGCCAATCCACCGGCGGTGCGGCACACGGCTCAGACTTGCGCTACGATCTAGAGATCTCGCTGGAGGAAGCGGTTAAAGGCTGCGAAAAAGAAATCCGCTATCGACGCCCTGCGGAGTGTAAAAAGTGCCATGGTGAGGGTGCCGAACCTGGCTCTAAAAAAGTCACTTGTCCCACCTGTGGTGGCGCGGGGCAAGTCTCCTCTAACCGAGGCTTTATAAGCTTTCGACAAGTTTGCCCGAGCTGTCAAGGCGCTGGACAAACCATCGAGAAACCTTGCAAGAATTGCCACGGTGAAGGCCGTGAGATGGAAACCAGTACTGTCAAAGTCCGCATCCCAGGCGGTGTTGCCACTGGCTCGAAGCTACGTTCTGCCGGAAAGGGTGAAGCGGGGCAAATGGGCGGTCAAGCAGGCGACCTCTACATCATTATTCACGTCAAAGAGCACGAGCTCTTTGAGCGCCACGACCACGATCTCTTTTGCGAGGTGCCAATTAAATTCACGCTCGCGGCCCTAGGTGGCGCAATTAATGTGCCGACCCTATTTGGCAAAGGCTCTCTCAAGATTCCAACAGGCACACAAACTGGCACCACCTTTCGCCTACGCGGCCAAGGCGTTCCACACCTTCGCGGCAATCGCAAGGGCGACCTGCTGATTCGCGTCCAAATCGAAGTCCCAACCAAGCTTAGCAGCGAGCAAAAGAAAAAGCTCGAGGACTATGCAGAGTCGTGTGGGGACCCGGCAAATCCAATGGGCGAATCTTTCGTCGAGAAAGCCAAGAAATTCTTTCGCTAGGAATAGATTCCTAATTATTCATTCCTCATTCACTCGTGACTTATCCAATCGTAATTCTCGGCTCTGGCCGCGGCTCTAATGCGGATGCACTGTTGAAGGCCGAAGCCAATAAACAGCTCGGCGCGGCAAAAATAGTCGCGATTTTCAGTGACCACGAAGACGCTGGTATTCTTGAGCTGGGGCAAAAATACCAAGTTCCCGCGATCTATATCGACCCCCAGCGTAAAGGGGCCCGACTGAGTGACGAGGCAGAGCAAAACTACATCGATAGAATCGCCTCGTTTTCGCCTAAGCTTATCGTGCTAGCTGGTTTTATGCGTATTATTAAGCGTCCTTTTATCGAGGCTTTTAAAGGACGCATGATTAATCTACACCCAAGCTTACTGCCGAGTTTTCCAGGTATGAATGGCATTGGTCAAGCCTACGAGCATGGCGTCAAAGTCACTGGCTGCACCGTGCATTGGGTCACGCCTGAATTGGATGCTGGACCGATAATCGATCAAAAAGAAGTGCGTATTCAGGATAAAGACACTCTCGAGATGCTTGAGAAAAAAGTACACGTTTCTGAACATCAGCTATTACCAGATGTCGTTGCGCGTTTAAGTCAGGGCACGATTAAGCCTTTATAATTCCTCTCGCAAAGAGTGATTTATGCCTAACTCAAATGGCGCAGGCACCATTCATTTTGAATGACACGGTAACGCCTGCTCTACCACCTATGAACCATTTTTATCTTAAAAACTATGAGCACACAATTTGAACTTCGCGCGGTCATTGCTAATGAAATGGCAGATCTCCTCGACGGCTATTTTTTTGAAATTGAATCGGCCCATTGGGGGGTGATGCAAAAAGAAGTTAACGACCCCTATGAAGTCTTCGGCATCTTCGCCGACGCCTCTAGAGCATACGCTGCACTTGCTGAGTTACGCAGCGAATTTCCGAATCTACCTGAAGCATTTACTGAAACTGTAATCGAAGATGCCGATTGGCAAAATGCCTACAAAGAATTCGTCAAGCCATGGAGCGATCGACAACTGCACTGGATCCCGCTCTGGGAGCGTGATACGATCACTACCCCAACGGATGCCGCAATCGTCTACTTAGACGCGGGCATGGCCTTTGGCACCGGCGCACACGAGACGACACGCCTCTGTGCCCGACGCCTACAGGATTACCGTGACGCTCATGCTGACGCGCTCGAAAGCTCAGTCATCATCGATGCCGGCTGCGGCTCTGGTGTTCTCGCGCTCTCTGCCTCTGTACTCGGATTTAAAGACATCCTAGGTTTCGACTTTGATCCAGAAGCGATCACCGTCTGCCAGAGTAATACTGCAGAAAATTCACATATCTCCCCCATTGCATTCGAAGTCGCAGATTTAGAAAAAGGCCTCAAGAACCGCCAAGCCGATCTGCTTCTGGCCAACATCCAAACCGATGTCCTGATCCCGCACTGCGATCCCGTCGTCCACGGAGTCAAATCCGGGGGCACGCTTGCTCTCAGTGGAATACTCGTTAAAGAGCTCGACCTCGTGCGCAGCCACTACGAGGTGAAATTTGCAGAGCTTCGCCCAGAGAGCCAGATCACTGTCGACTCTCGTCAAGACGGAGAATGGGGCGATTTGCGGTTTGTATTGTCGTAAGAGCAATTTTACCGCGATTCCATGCTTGCGAAGCAAATCAAGACACTTTCATATACTTTTTAATGCAAAGTATTGGAGAGCGATTTGAAGAAGCACGTAAGCGCAAAGGTATTTCCTTACGCGAGGCATCCGAGGCGACAAAAATACGCAGTGATTTCCTCGGCAACATCGAACAAAATAAGTTTAGTTTCGATCTGCCTGAGATCTACAAGCGCGGCTTTCTGAAAAACTACGCACGCTACCTCAAACTGGACCCAGAAAACATCCTTACTGAATACAAAGCGCATATATTAAGCCAGTCGCGTAGCGGTAAGAAAGGTACTGAACTGTTTGGTAGTATGGACGTTACTGGAGGCGCCATTGATGAACCAAACGACCCGCAGGCGGAGCCATCCTATGGCCATATTTCGAGCTCTAAAACCGCCGCTGAACCGGATGCAACTGCTGAAGTAGACGACAGCGACAAAATCTTTTATATCAAAGCGGGGCTAGTTTTTGTTGGTATTATTGCACTCCTCGTAGTGCTACTCGGCCTTGCCAAAGCAATCATGGGCAGTGGCGCACCTCAAATCGATGACTCGCAACTGGATGATCCAGCAACTATTGCCGAACCAGCAGAGCCAGTTCCAGCACTCGTCCAGCCTGCCGCTGCCGACGAGACCATTACTTTAATTGCCAGCGGAAATGTGTACGTGCTCGTTAAGCAGCTCGACAATAATCAGGAACTGTTACGCAGAACACTCGCTGAGGGTGAGACCGTATCGCTCGCTAAAAGTGGTCCAATAGACATTTTATTCACCGCGGGGGAACACCTAGTTATCGTCGATTCGGCTGGTGAAAAACTTCGCCCCAAGGGCACAGGCACTGCGAAAATATCGATTCCATAAGATTGGAATGACTAGAGGCGTAGCCGACGGTTCAACCGCCTCCTGAAGATGTTTATGCTCGTTGCGCTGTTCTCATCCGTCCTACTCGACACCGCTACCAGATGCGCGCGCACTGACTGGCTTCCCCAACACTTCGCCGTAGATAAACGCCGCACGTGCGGCTGCCGGGTCGCAAAGTGTCGAGCGAACCGAGCCTGATAACAACCCGCCGCGCACTCGGCGCTTGGCAACACGACTCGCACCACTCGACGATGCACGTAGTCCTGCCTGATGCTTGAGTGCCTCTGCTCGACGCTTAGTCGCTTCAATCGCTTGCAAGCGTTCATCCATTTGCTGCGCGTATGCATTATCTGAGGCATCCCAAGAAAAAGGGCCCTCTACCGGGACAGGCTCTGGAACCTGCTCTACATGATGAGGTTGTTGCTGCGTTTGTTTCTGACGCTCCACCACTTCTTTACGCTGCTCACGCTGAGCTGCCACTGGCTCTGGCCTCGTTGGAGCCGATCCCGCAGCTTGACGTCGCTCCAAGATTTTCCGGCGGATCGCTTCCTGTATCTGCCGCTGACGGGCTTCATAATCATCCGCAGTGTCTTCATCGCTATTCTGCCGTGGCAAGGATGTCGGACGCTCTTCATCGTCTTTGCTTTTAAAGATCTGTCCCCCAAAGAGGTAGATCGCCGCAAAAATGATGCCGCCGATAACTTTTATAATCTGTTCTAAACTATCCATGAGTCATGCAATGAGACGGCCATCGCTGACCGTCTCATTCATCTAACGCGCTCTATTGCTTCTCATCTCCCTTAGAGATTGAATCGCGCATATCAGTGTCGGCCTTGACGTTATTCATCTTATAATAATCCATCACACCGAGATTTCCTGAGCGGAAGGCTTCCGCCATGGCAAGTGGTACTTCAGCCTCGGCTTCGACAACCTTCGCCTGCATCTCTTCCACTTTCGCCTTCATTTCCTGCTCGAGGGCAACCGCTGCCGCACGGCGCATTTCGGCCTTCGCTTGAGCCACGTTCTTGTCTGCTTCAGCTTGCGACTCCTGTAGCTTCGCTCCGATATTTTCGCCGACATCAACATCTGCGATATCAATTGAAAGAATCTCAAACGCAGTACCCACATCGAGGCCACGGTCTAGCACTACCTTGGAAATGCTATCGGGCGATTCGAGCACCGACTTATAAGAATCAGCCGAACCAATTGTAGTCACAATACCTTCACCGACACGCGCAATGATAGTCTCCTCAAGCGCGCTACCCACGTAGTTATCAAGATTGGAGCGCACCGTGACTCGAGCACGTGCTTTAACCTGAATGCCGTCCTTGGCAACACCATCGATAGTGGCACGGCCACTGCCTGCCGCAGGGCATTCGATAACCTTCGGATTGATCGAAGTACGTACCGCCTCGAGCACCGACTTACCAGTCCCTTTCGTCGCGAGATCAATTGCACATGCCCGCTGCCAATCAAGGCTAATGTTCGCTTTGTCCGCAGCAATAATCGCCTGCACTGTTTGAATCACATTACCTTCCGCAAGGTAATGAGCTTCAAGATCATTCGCGCTTATTTCAATCCCTGCTTTGACCGCAGTGATACGAGCATCAACGATCAATGATGCAGGTACGCCGCGCAAGCGCATCGCAATCAAAGTCGGAAAACTAACCGATGCCCCTGCAAGCATGGCCCGCAGCCACGTCATAAAGAAGGTGGCAATCACCAATATCAGCACCAGAATGATGAGGGCTAGGATCGCAGCAGCGCCGAGTTGCCAGCCAGCGAGTGCAAGAGGGAGGATGTGTGTATTCATAGTTTTTTAATGATTAATTTGAAATTATCTTGAGCCACAATGCGTATCGCTTGATCGCATTCGATGTAGCCATCTTGGGAACAAGCTTCGTAACTCTTGCCATCAATAGCAACCTTTCCAGACGGATTTAAACGTGTAATTGTAAGGCCTTCACGCCCGATTACTGTTTCATCAGCCACTGCCTCGCGTGTATGACCGTCGACTGCAGCTTGAAGTAAAAATTTCTGTCCGAACGAGGTTTTTGCCATCAGCTTAAACTCCATTAACACCAGGATGACGATCGCGCTCAGACTACCAAAGAAGACGGCCAATGCGCCAAGGACTCCATAGGCATCAAAGCCGAACCATGTCGCGACACACACACACAGCGCCGCTAAAACTCCCAATACTCCACCCGGCAATAGGACCTCAAAGAAGACCAGAATCAGCGCCGCCAGCACCAAGCCAAGGATCATACTCATGACACTACCTCCTCAACAATTAGCTCAAAATCAGCGCTACGGACAACCCGTATCGCAGCGCCGCGCTCAACCATACCCACGGGGCAATGTGCCTCGTATCGCTGACCATCAATCTCGACACGGCCACCGGGATGCAATGGCGTCAATGCAACCCCCTCACACCCTGGTTGAGGTAAAGTCGACGCTCGCTGTTCGCGAATCGCGTGGCTATCACCACCCGCAGCTTCTGCGAGCACCATCTTTCGCTCAAACCACGATCCAGGCAACAGTCGCGACATAGCCACAGCACCTGCAACAGCTATTGAAATCCCAAAAATCAATTGTACCAGTGGTTCAACAAACATCTCTGGCGCAATCGCAACGCCCTCGCCCCCATCGCCTGCTGGCCAATAATCAACCATCGTCCAGAGTAGCGACCCAAGCATGAGTCCCATCCCAGACAGCGCAAAAACCACCGAACCGGGAAACAGAAATAGCTCCACCAACACCAACAACACACCAAGTACGAAGAGAAACGCAGACTCATTGCCCGCAAGACCTGCAATGTAATGGCTCGCAAAAAAGATTCCAAGCAAGACGAGCCCACCAATGCCAAAAATACCAAAGCCTGGCGTCTTAAATTCAATAAAGAGTAATAGCCCCCCTAATCCCATCAAAATTGGGGCGATTGTATTCATCCACTTGGCGATCTCCTCTGAGTAGCTGAGCTCAAAGTCACGAATCTCATAATTGCCCGCGCCCAAGCGTGCATCGAGCAAATCGTCAATCGAATCATAGATTCCTTCACCGAGGAGCTTGCTCGGCGGATCGCCATATTCTTTGACCGCTTCCGCGGCGGTCAGCGTTAATAATTCTCCCGCGGGCTTGAGCACTTCATCGCCTATTTTCAGTTCAAAATCCGCATCCAGCATCGCACGGATCACATCTGCTCGATAAGGATACTCGGCAGTCATGACTCGTATATTTGCGCGCAAATAACTCTCGATTTTTTGCTTGGCGGTTTCAGCAACATCTTCGCCTGTACCCTGAATCACCGCAGATGCACCGATTTTACCGATTGGTGAAAAGTAAATTTCTTGTGTCGCTGCCGCAATGAATGAGCCCGCCGAGATTGCGTCGTCATTGACATAAGTCGCAGTGATCCCTTCGAATCGATTGAGCATCTCCATCATCTCCAGCGTCAAATCCACGCGACCTCCAGGGGTATCCATATCAAGAATCACCATTTCGACATCGTTGGCGATCGCATCTTTAAGACCACGACGAAGGATGTAGAGATTCGGTGTGCTGATCGCATCAGTGATCGGGATCACGTAGACATCGGTTTGGCTACTGGCCACTGGAATAGGCTCATTGACCTCTTGGCTCTGCACCCCATTCACGCAGAAAAGCCAAAACGCTAAGAGAAAAAGAGAGATACGATTCATAACGGAACTTAGCACTAGTATCGGAATTAGCGCATGCAACGCAAGCACTGACGCGCAATTTCATGCATCCTCTACGTCTACGAGAAACTTCACAACCATTCTACCGAACTGACCACGGACAGCCGTAAGCGGAGCAGCCACGATCGATAATCTCACGCTAGACAATTTACCAAAGTTGCTTCAGTTATAACCTCTATGGAAACGATTGATTATGGTGGCGTCACACTGCACCGCTGGACCTGTGGCCCTTCGAGCTTCCTTGCACGCCCCGAGCTCGGTGCGCGACTGATGAACTGGAACGTACAGATGTCTGATGGCAGCGTGCGTGATGTCATCCAATGGCCTGAAGGTGCTGATTTCGGTAATTTCGCGAAAGTGCGCGGGGGCAACCCGATTCTCTTTCCATTCGCGGCGCGCAGCTTCAGCAAAGGGAAGATAGGCTACTGGCCAGACCAAGATGGCGCAGTCCGGCCGATGCCAATACATGGCTTTGCCCGAAATGGGGCGTTCAGTATCGTTGCGATCAACGATGAAGGCTTCACTGCCGAACTTCAGCCAACCGAAGACGACCACCAAGCCTATCCATACGACTACCGATTCACTGTGCGCTATGAGTTTTGCGAATTGTCCATAAAGGTAATCTTGACCTTGGAAAATCTAGATACGCAGCCAATCCTATGGTCTGCGGGACACCACTTTTATTTCGCGCTACCATGGCGCGAAGGTAGCACGCGCGGCGACTACCGCTTCAAAATTCCAGCTAAAGCATGCTATACGCATGCAGAGGACGGCACTTTGATTCCAGTCAAACCATTTGATAAGCATAGCTCCTTTGGCACCGACGAAAACAGTGATCGGATTTACACCCAGTTGCATGACGAACTGACGACATTCGGCCCTAAGGATGGCAATGAAGACGTCACCATTCGGATTCTACAAAATACCGACACCGCCTCACCGACAAATGCCATGGTGATCTGGACAGAATTTAAAGACAGCCCGTTCTACTGCGTGGAGCCATGGATGGGGCCGCCCAACAGTGCCGAACACAAGATTGGCCTGCACACGGTTGAGCCAGGTCAACGCTCGAGTTTTGCCGTTGAGGTGTCGGTCTAATTCGCTACGAGCTAAGCTCTTAACCGCAATGTAACCGAAGGATCCTGAAAAAGTGCGGACACTCCCAATCACTATGCCCATCCGTAACGCTGAGAAACTTCTGGAAATAACCGCTAAAGCCGTCACTATCCGACGAAATTTTTTAGCCACACGGCTAAGTCACTTTGTATGAAGATCATAATTATCGGTGCTGGTGAAGTCGGCCATAATCTTTGCACGACGCTTTCCGCTAGCGGGAACGACGTGACTCTGATCGAGCAGTCTGCCAAGCGCGCAGAGTCTCTGGATGAGGAACAAAACGCTCGTATCATTGCCGGAAATGGTAGCTCCGCGCGTCAACTGATTGATGTCGATGTCGCCGATTGCGACGCATTTTTGGCGATGACGAGTGACGATCGAACCAATGTCATCTCCTGCTCATTAGCCAAAGGCCTCGGCGCCAAAAACACGATTGCCCGCATCCATGATGAAACGTACAGCGACAATTCGGTAATCAACTATCAGGTACACTTCGGTATCGACCTGCTGGTTAATCCTGAGGCGATTTGCGCAGTCGAGCTGGCCAAAGCGATCCGTAACCCGGGGCGGGTCGCAGTGGAAAACTTCGCCCGCGGGCAAATCGAGTTTCAACAGCAACGTGTGGCCACCGGCTCTCGCTTAGTCGGCAAAAAGCTCAAAGACCTGAAACTGGATCCACGCGTGCGTATTGGCAATATCCTGCGTGGTGAGGTAAGTGAGGTCGCTGGCCCTGAAACTGTAATGGAACAGGGCGATGTCGTCACTTTATTTGGCTATCCGGATGCACTTTTCGCCTTGCGCGAGCGCTTCGACCCCAAACAAAAAGTTAAAGAAGTGAGTGTCGTACTCTTTGGTGGCAGCGAAACCGCGATTAGCCTCATCCGCCTACTCTCCCATCCTCGCTTTAAAGTTCGCGTCATTGAGAAGTGCCCAGAGCATTGTCGCACACTATCCGAACGTTTCAAAGAAATCACTGTGATTCATGGCGATGCGACCTCTTTACGCTTACTTGAAGAGGAGCAAATTGGGCAGTGCGACTATTTCGTCGCCTGCACCAAGGATGACGAAGAAAACATTTTAACTAGCTTACAGGCATCTAAGCTGGGCACACCACACGTGCAGGTTGTCATCAATAAAGGCGACTACGATCAGCTCGACAACATTCTTAAAACCATGCTCGGCATTGAAGTTGTTGTCTCACCGCGTCGAGCGACCGCTAAATTCATGCAGCGCAGCCTTTCCACAGAGCCATTCTCTGTGCTCGCAGAATTACCCAACGGAGGCGGGCGGATTCTGGAACTGCGCATCAATCATTCTAGCCCTTGTGTGGGCAAGACAGTCAAAGACATCCAGCTCCCCATCGGCAGCCTCTTTGTCGCCATTCAGCACAAGTTTAAAGCACGAGTCCCTGCCGCAGATGATACTATCCTTGCGGGCGATCGGGTGTTGGTGCTGGTCAATAAAGAGCAGGAAAAGGACCTCATCCATCGGCTCCTGTAGATGCCCCTCGCGACTCAATCGGGATGCCACCAACCTAAGAGGACTGTAACGGAGTGAATACTACGATCATTTATAAACTACTCAGCATGGTGCTACTGGCACTCGCTGGGGCATTCGGCCTGTGTATCATAGCTGGACTAGCCTGCGGTGAATCCTTTGGGGATGCATCACTGCAAGCCTTCTTGATGTCGATCGGTATCACACTTGGTCTGGCGCTCGTCTTTCACATCCTCGGGCGTAAAGGAGTCGCTAAGCTGTTTCGGCGCGAAGCACTCTGCCTGATTGGCCTCTCTTGGCTATTGGCGACAGTCGTTGGCGCCACTCCATATTTATTGATAGTCGAGCATTGCGCAATCTCGGATGCCATTTTTGAAAGCAGTTCGGGGCTGACCACGACAGGTGCGACCGCATTTCAGAATTTTCACGAGTTCCCCCACAGCCTCTTATTCTGGCGCTCACTCAGCCAATGGGTCGGCGGACTTGGCGTAGTCGTTTTTTTCGTCGCCCTACTGTCATCGCTCGGTGCGGGTGCGAAAATTCTGTTCAGTAACGAATCCTCCGGCACGTCTGCGGACTTCGACCAAGGTCGGATTCAGCGCGGCGCATTCCACCTAATGCTTTACTACTTAAGCATTTCGGGGCTCTGTACTATCGCCTACAAATGGGGTGGGATGGACTGGTTTCAATCGATTAACCATGCCATGACGACCATCGCAACTGGTGGTTTTAGCACTGAGCCGAAGAGCCTGGAGCAATTTAACAGCCCAGCACTGGAATGGGTCTCCATCGTTTTCATGGTGCTCTCGGCTACGACCTTCGTATTTGTCATACGTATACTACAGCAACGTAAACACGTCCTGCGGCACACTAAAGAAGTCGTCTGGTTTTATGGGATTTTAGTTGGCGCTACTTTTTTACTGTCGATCTATTTGGTGGAGCTCACTGGTGAATTACCGAATCACGACAGCATCCGCACCGCTGCCTTTCAGGCAGTCTCGATTATGACGACGACTGGTTATTCATCAGTGGATTTTGACACATGGCTGCCGCCCGCCAAGATGCTGCTGATTATTCTCATGTTTATCGGAGGCTGCTCGGGCTCCACTGCGGGTGGTGTTAAGGTCGTCCGCATCGTCATTGCAATGAAAGCTGCGAAGCGTAGTATCATGCATGCCTTTCGGCCAAATATTGCGATTCCTATGCGCATGAGTGGCCAATTATTGAGCGAACAAGCCATTCAAAATGTCATCGTTTTTCTGATGCTACTGATCAGCCTGCAGATCGGCTCTATGCTCTTCGTTTCAGCCAATGAACCACATTTAGCATTTATTGGCGTCTTTTCCACGGTCCAAGCGACTCTCTTTAACATTGGGCCAGGCTTCGACGCCATCGGTCCTTCCCAGCACTTTCAACACCTGCGCGACTCGACTAAGATATTTCTCTCGCTATTAATGATCCTTGGCCGCTTGGAGCTCTATGCAGTAATGGTGCTCTTCGTACCCTCAGTCTGGAAACGGTTTTCGTAGCCTAGGGAAGGTAGCTTGCGCCCATTTTACCTAACTCGCACCTCTTAGCTTAATCTCTGTACAAAAAAGCCCGCAACTTAAGTTGCAGGCTTTTGAAATTAGTTCTTGGCGGATTGGTTCAGCCTTCGCCGTCCTCGCCGATCGCTTCGACTGGGCACCCCTCGAGCGCTTCCATGCACAGCTCGATATCGTCAGCGGACTCTGGCTGCTTGTGCACGAAGGAATAGCCTCCGTCTTCGTTACGCGTAAAGAAATCCGGAGCAGTTTCGCGGCAAAGGTCGCAGTCGATGCATTGTTCATCGACATAAAACTTACCTTTAACATTTTCCGGCCATTTTTCGTCTAGTTCTGCCATGCAGGGAAAATCGGGTATTTCTTATATGAGTCAAGCGGGAAGCCCTGTAATCTTAATTTGTATCTAAGCTGAAGCTTCAATTGCAATCCCAGCAGAATCCCTATTTTATTCATGCTTCGCTCTCAGTTGGAACACGCGACACTTGCTGCGGTCTGCTGAGGTGCTGCCTATCACCTTTCAATTTCCGATGTTATACGACCGCCCTTACATGCGCCAAAATACAGAGCCTAGTGCTCGGCAGGCCAGCGCGGTGACCATTCTCCTAATCGTCACAATCGCCATCTTTGTTCTGCAACAAGTACTCAACGTCGCGTTCCCCGCGGCCTATGGACGACCGAATCAATTTCTAACAGACTGGGGCGTCTTTAGTGTAGTAAATTTTAAAGCCCTCAAAGTCTGGACCGTCGTCAGCTATGCATTTCTGCACGACTCCGCAACAATTATGCACATCGTGGGTAATATGTTTGGGCTCTTTTTCATCGGTCGCATCATCGAACCACTGCTGGGTAAGCGTGCGTTCCTGTTGCTTTATTTCAGTGGCGCCATCGCAGGTGCATTGGCTTACTTAGCCTTTCATTTTAATGGCTATGGTGCCCTTGTGGGCGCTTCAGCCGCAGTCTTCGCGCTCGTCTCATTCTTCTGCCTGCTCTACCCCGAGCGTCCCATCACATTACTGCTGTTTTTTGTCCTTCCTGTCACCGTCAAGCCAAAGTGGCTCTTCTGGGGACTGCTCGGCTACTCTATTTATGCGCTCATATTTAATGAACTTCCCGGTGGACGCCATAATGTCGCTCACTCGGCCCACCTCGGCGGCTTCCTCGTCGGGGTGCTCTATTTTCGCTATATTTACAGCAAACCATCGCCCTTTGGCACAGTTCGAAGCCGGCCTAGCATCGAGTTGCCTGCGTGGTTCAAGCGCCGTAAAAAAGTAACCCGCCAAACCAGCTACCGCGTCAACCGCCCAACCACCAGCCGCGATGAGCTGCAAAAAGAAGTCGATCGTATCTTAGACAAAATCAATACTTCCGGGTTCGGATCACTCAGCCCTGCCGAAAAATCAACACTCAACCAAGCAAAGGACATTCTCAGTAAGTAATAACCACGCGTATACTCGCAAGCCGACTCAAGACCCACTTTTAATGATCACTCGACTCAAACCCTTTACTCGCTGCGTAGCCATTGCACTCGCAACTCTTACGCTACCGGCCTCGACATATGGAGAGTTCGAGCAAACCAAAGAAATGACTGCCCAAACACGCTGGGTGGTAAATACCATCAACTCGCGGCATTACCTTCGCGGAAATATGGATGCGCTCAACGGCAGCGAAATCGTCGAGGCATTTTCCGAATCTTTTGATTATGCCCACATGTATTTCCTCCGTAGTGAAGTCGATCGCTTTGTCTTCCGCTTCGGCAATGCGATGGAAGATTTTCTCGCTAAAGGAAATCTCTACGCAGCCTTCCAAATCTACGCAGCCTTCCAAAAGAATGCCCAAATCCGTACCGAATGGGTCTACGAGCGTCTCACTCAAGACTTCGACTTCACTGCCTACGAAACCTTCACACCCGACCGCCGCGAAGCAAAATGGCCTACCAACCAAACCGAAAGCAACTCACTCTGGGAACGCCGCTTAAAATACGAGCTACTCAATGAACTGCTCTCACTCGCAAGCGAGGAACGAGATGAAGAGATTGAATACGGCGAAACTAAAAACCCAGATGTCCTCTCTGATAACGAAGCCGACAGCTTCGACCCCGCCAAAATTGATCGACTACTGAATGATCCCGATTTCATCGCTGCGACTCTCGACGAAGCACGTGAGACCATCCGCCGACGCTACGAGCGCAACCTCACCTATATTAACGACCGCGAAGCAGCCGAAGTACAGGAGTCCTTCATTAATGCGATGACGCAGCTCTTTGACCCACACTCTAGCTTCCTTTCTGCAGATACGCTCGAAAGCTTCAACTCCGCGGTGCAAAATTCATTCGTTGGTATTGGTGCCTTGCTTCAAGATGACGATGGCATCTGCACGATTAAACAGATCCTGCCCGGCGGCCCGGCAGAAGAATCTGGGCTCTTGGACGACGAAGATAAAATCCTTGCTGTCGCTCAAGGGCCTGATGGCGAGTTTGAAGACGTCGTGGACATGCAACTACGCTATGTGGTGCGAAAGATTAAAGGCGAAAAAAACACGATCGTCCGCCTGCTCATACGTCCAGGCTCAGCAGGTGATCCCTCGGTGCGTAAAGAAGTCTCGATCACACGTGGTGAAGTGAAACTCACTGCCAATCTTGCCTCTGCAACGCTCATCGATATCCCAAATGCCGTTGGTGGACTCACCCCCGTTGGTGTCATTGAACTGCCTTCCTTTTACGGTAATATAGGAGCAGGTGGCACACTGACTACAACCGCTGGCGATGTCACCGAGCTTCTCCAAAAGCTCAGATCTGCAGGTGCACAAGGTGTTATTCTCGATCTGCGCATGAATGGTGGAGGCCTGCTGAGTGAAGCTGTTCGTGTCGCGGGCCTCTTCATCCCGGTTGGCCCTGTGGTGCAAGTGCGCAATACGGATGGCCGCACGGACGTGCTGTCCGACCGCGACTTGAATATCGAATGGGAAGGCCCGCTCATCGTGCTCACCTCGCGCTTCAGTGCTTCGGCTTCCGAGATTGTCGCAGGTGCCTTACAGGATCACGGACGTGCATTGGTCGTCGGCAACAGCTCCACGCATGGCAAAGGCACTGTCCAAGAAGTCTACCATATGAATAGTCGCCCCGCCTTTTCATGGTTTCAGGCCGCTCCAGCTGCCACCACCCGCCCTGTTGCCTCCAAAATCACAATCAAGCAATTTTACCTTCCAGGCGGTAGCTCAACGCAGGTGAAAGGAGTCCCCTCCGACATCACACTCCCCTCAGTCAACGAGTTTCTCCCGATTGGCGAATCTGATCTGCCTCATGCCTTAGCATGGGACAAGATCGACGAGGTCGACTGGATCAACGATTGGCAAAAGCTCAATATCTCTAGCCCCGAAGACCCTGAACTAAAAGCCACACTCGAGCGTAAGAGTGCTACTCGCCAAAATGAACTCGAAGAATTCGCATTCCTCAACGAACAAATCGAATGGCGCCGTCAACGCTTTGATGAAAAAGACATTTCACTGAACCTGGAAACACGCATCCAGCGGAAGATCACTGACCAGAAGCGCATTGATGCAATGGACGAAGCCTACGAAACGCTGTGCGCAAAGAACTACGCGACCGAGTCCTTCATTCTGAAAATTGCTGAAGAACAAGATGCAGCCTCAAAAAAGAACCTTGAACAAGCTGAAGCGGCAGAGGCGGCACTCGCTACCGAAAATACAGGCGGTAGCGAAGTGGCCCTCGACACACAAAATTCTAACGATGATGAGAAGCCCGACTTTGACATCTATCTTCGCGAAAGCGCTCGTATCATGGCCGATTGGATTGAGTTAGAGTCAGCTCAACAGCCAACCGTCACTAAAACGAAGCGCGCAGCAACAGCCACTCAGGCGCTGTAACTGACTAAAGCGGCCGACTAGCTACTGTCCCTATACGATCTGATCGAGTAAACTATATACGATCGGTTAACTGATGCATGCATTTAGTCGACCTGCTCAGCGAGCCACCAAGTAATCGGTTCAAGTAAAGCAAGTACTCAATAAAAAACGCGCCCTTTGCAGGGGCGCGTTTTAGAAACAACTTAAAATCGCACTTAGCGGCGACGGCCTTTGGCGAGCTTTTGGGCGATCAAGAACTGAATGTTCGATTCGAGACGATCAACTTCACTCGGATCAATGCCTTCAGCTGCAGCGGTGCGTAGTGCTTCTTCAGCACGCGCCTGCGCGGACTCAACCTCCGAGAGGTCAATGTCGTTCACGTCGATGGCTGCTTCGGTGAGCACAGAGATCGTGTTACCGAGCACCTTGGCAAACCCATGGTCGACTGCGATGAACTCTGTGTTGCCATCTCTGATTACCTTTAACTCGCCTGCGACGACTTTGGTGACCATCGGGATGTGACCAGTAAGGATACCTGCCTCGCCCGACTCAGTCGGCAATACGACCTGTATGGCCTCAGTGCTGAGGACCTTTTCGTCAGGTGTAATGATTTCGAGTGTAAGTGACATCGAAATTAACCCTTTTTGTTAGCTTCGATAGCCATGTCGATTCCGCCCTTCATGTAGAGGTCGTTCTCGGCTAGGTCATCGCACTCTCCATTGAGGATCATTTGGAATCCCTTAATGGTGTCAGCAGTCGAAACATATTCGCCCGGTGTTCCGGTGAAGATTTCAGCAACGTGGAATGGCTGCGAAAGGAACTTCTGCACCTTACGTGCACGATAAACAGTTTGCTTATCCTCAGGAGACAGCTCGTCGAGACCAAGAATCGCGATGATGTCTTGCAGGTCCTTGTAGCGCTGCAACACGTTTTGCACACCACGCGCACACTTATAGTGCTCTTCGCCAACGATCGCTGGGTCGAGGGCGTTGGAGATCGAAGCGAGCGGATCCACCGCAGGATAGATACCAAGCTCAGCGATCGAACGCTCGAGAACGATAGTGGAGTCCAAGTGAGCGAAGGTATTGGCTGGCGCAGGGTCAGTCAAATCATCCGCAGGGACGTAAACAGCTTGGAACGAAGTAATCGAACCCTTCTTAGTAGAGGTAATACGCTCCTGAAGGTTACCCATTTCCTGAGAAAGTGTTGGTTGGTAACCCACCGCAGATGGTGAGCGACCTAGAAGTGCGGACACCTCGGCACCAGCTTGTGAGAAACGGAAGATGTTATCCACGAACAGCAGCACGTCTTGGTTCTTTTCGTCACGGAAGTATTCAGCCATTGTCAGACCGGACAAAGCAACACGCATACGAGCACCAGGGGGCTCGTTCATTTGACCGTAAACCAGAGCCACTTTGGACTTACTGATCTCTTTTTGGTCGATAACGCCTGCATCAGACATTTCGTGGTAAAGGTCATTTCCCTCACGAGAACGCTCACCAACACCGGCGAATACGGAATAGCCACCGTGTGCCTTAGCAATGTTGTTGATCAGCTCCATGATGACAACGGTCTTACCAACACCCGCACCACCGAAAGCGCCAACTTTACCACCCTTAGTGAACGGGCAGATAAGGTCGATGACCTTGATACCAGTCTCGAGGATCTCGGCGTCAGTTGCTTGGTCGATGAGTTCCGGTGGTAGGCGGTGGATCGAGCGACGCTCGTCGGTTGCTACCGGGCCCTTTTCGTCCACTGTATCACCAGTAACGTTGAAGATGCGGCCGAGAACGGCTTCACCTACAGGGACGGAGATCGATGAACCTGTGCCGACGACTTCCATGCCGCGGACGAGTCCGTCAGTGGATGTCATCGCAACAGCGCGGACAAGGCCTTCACCGAGGTGCTGTTGCACTTCGAGTGTGAGGCTCTTTTCAGTGCCGCCGATGGAAAAGGCGATTGTGATGGCGTCGAAAATTTCGGGCACGCTATCCTGTGGGAAGGCGGCGTCGACGACGGCGCCGATGACTTGGACGATTTTACCGTTTTTGCTCATGATTTAAAAGAATGAGGGTTAGCTTTGAAATTAGTGGGCGGCAGCTGAGGCGGCAATCTCGAGAATTTCTTGAGTAATTGCAGCTTGGCGAGCCTTGTTGTAGTCTAGGGTGAGGTCATCAACGAGTGTCGACGCATTATCGGTAGCAGCCTTCATCGCAACCATACGTGCACTGTATTCGGCAGCACGACTTTCGAGGAGAAGTTGGTGGATGATTACCTTTACGTAGATCTCCGGAAGTGCATCGAGAACGGCTTCTGCAGATGGTTCGAAAACCATCTCACGGGAATCGCTACGTGCTTCCAAGGATGGAAGAGCGGAGACACGCTTTTTGAGCTGTTCCAAAACTTCACGTAAATCAACGATCGGCAAGAGTGACTGAAGCACAGGTTCTTGCACGAGCACATTGACGAAGCTTGGGTAAGCGACTTCGATGGTGTCAACCTCGCCGTTCTTATACGCATCAATCAAAAGCTTCAGCATTGGACGAAGCTCGGAGAACGTTGCTTTATCAGAAAGAGTGAAATCTGCAATCAAATCGCGCTGTGAGCGAGAGATGAACTGAGTCGCTTTACGACCGACAGTGATGAATTTTGCGTCGCCTTTTACATCTTCAACAATCTTACGAAAAAGATTGGTATTGAGTGCGCCACAAAGACCCTTGTCAGTGGAGAGAATGAGGATACCACGTGTCTTGACTTCGCGCTTCTCAAAGAAGGGATGTGAAATCGTAGCACCAGACAGGTCGAGCTTTTCACCGACTGTATCTAGCAGGTCAGCAAGGAGCAGCGCGTATGGACGACCCGCTATAGCGGCGTCCTGAGCTCGCTTCATCTTGGAGGAAGAAACCAGCTGCATCGCACGCGTGATCTGCCGGGTATTTTTAACCGACTTGATGCGGCGGCGGATATCGCGAAGATTGGCCATTTTTAAGAATTAAAAATTAGGAATGAGGAATCGAACAACTATGCGGAGAACCCTGCCACCCACTCTGCGAGGGATGACTTCAGAGCTGCTTCGGATTCGTCGCTAATTGCTTTTTCAGCGCGGATAGTGTCCATCACCTTAGCACCACGAGTTTCTAGGAACTCACGGAGGCTAGAAGTTGCTTGAACAATCTTAGTTACCTCAATCGCATCGAAGAAACCATTCTGCACAGCATAGATCAGTGAGGATTGAACTTCGACAGGAATTGGGTTGAAAGCAGTTTGTTTGAACAGCTCAACCACACGTGCGCCACGCTCAAGCTGAGACTTGGTCTTCGCGTCGAGGTCGGAACCGAACTGAGCGAACGCTGCAAGCTCGCGGAACTGTGCGAGTTGAAGCTTCACCTTACCGGCAACCTTCTTAATCGCTTTAATCTGCGCAGCAGAACCCACACGAGAAACGGAAAGTCCCACCGATACCGCGGGGCGGATACCTTGATTGAACAAATCAGTCTCTAGGAAGACCTGACCATCTGTAATCGAAATCACGTTGGTCGGGATGTAAGCCGAAACGTCACCTGCTTGAGTCTCAATGATCGGCAGCGCGGTCAGCGAGCCGTTACCATTGTCCTCATTCACACGAGCGGAACGCTCTAGGAGGCGAGAGTGAAGGTAGAAAACGTCACCAGGATACGCTTCACGACCAGATGGGCGCTTGAGGACCAAGGAAATTTGACGATAGGCAACCGCTTGCTTGGAAAGGTCATCGTATACGATGAGCGCGTCCATGCCGTTGTTCATGAAGAACTCACCCATCGATGCACCTGAGAAAGGTGCTATGTATTGATTGGCAGGATTGTCTCCAGCAGATGCAGCAACGATAATTGTGTATTCCATCGCGCCGGCCTTCTCGAGGACAGCAATGGTGCGAGCGATGTTTGAATTCTTCTGACCAACGGCAACGTAAATTGAGTAAACTGGGCGGAAGCCTTCAGGGAAGGTGCCGTCTTCGTTACGGTGCTGGTTGTTGATCTTCGCTTGATTGATGATGGTATCAATCGCGATGGTTGTCTTACCAGTGGAGCGGTCACCAATGATGAGCTCACGTTGGCCACGACCAATGGGGATCATCGAGTCAATTGACATGATACCCGTCTGCATTGGCTGATCAACCGACTTACGTGGGATGATGCCTGGTGCGATTTGATCTACAGGATATGTCTCTGTGGAGTTGATTGGGCCCTTGCCATCGATTGGATTACCAATCGCGTCAACCACACGACCAAGGAGGCCCATGCCGACAGGAACCGAAAGTAGTTTACCAGTTGTGGAGGCTTCGTCGCCTTCCTTCAACTTGGAGTAGTCACCCAGGATGACGCAACCGACTTCGTCTTCTTCAAGATTCAATGCGATTCCGTAAACGCCCTGACCGAAATCGATCATTTCGTTATACATGGCACCGGACAAGCCTTCGAGCTTGGCGACACCATCAGCGATGGCGACGATTTTTCCAGTGTTAGATTTGACGGCGCCGGCTTGGAAGCTAGCGATTTCGTTTTCGATTTGTTCGACTATAGAGCTCATTTTAAGAAGAGAGAAGTTAGTAGAAAGGTGTTATAAGGTGTGTCCGACTAGTGGACGTTTTCGGCGAGGCATTGGAGGCGACCTGATACGGACGCATCATACACATCGTCGCCGACGCGCACACGCACACCAGCAATTAGAGAAGTATCTTGATTAGTGACCGCGGAAATTGGGCGGCCATATAGTTTTGTGTAGTTCGCTTCGATTTCTTTCAGCGCGGCGTCACTCAATGCACTTGGTGTCGCCACCACTGCAGTTTGAAGTGCCACTTCGCGACGAAGGTAACCGAGGTAAGACTTGAGCACAGTCAGATGATGGCGGTGTTTGACTTGCTTGAGACCAGCGAGCACTTCGCTGACTTTAGCTTCAGTCACGGCACCATTGTCGTCCTTCGAAAGCTCGACGAGCTTCTTGGCTAACTGGGTGATCTTTTTATCGCGTTTCATCTGGTAGAAATTCTAGGGCTTAGTTGCCAGCGCTTGCTAATTCCTTAGCAGCAGATTCGGAGAAGGTTGACTTCTCTGTATCGGAAAGATCGCGAGAAAGCACTTTCGAGGAAGTTGCAACAACCAGACGTGCCACTTCTTGGCGAACCTCAGTAAGCATCTTCTTGCGCTCTTGCTCAGTTGCTTCACTGGCTTTGCGAATGATCGCTTCAGCTTGAGCAGCTGCTTCTTGAGTCTTTTGCTCGATCATTTCCTTTGATTGCTCGCGGGATTCGTTGAGGATGCGCTGTGCGTCTACGGCGGCTTCCTTGATCTTCTCAGCACGCTCACGCTCAGCAGCAGCGAGTTGCGCTTTCATTTCTTCAGCATACTGAAGGCCGTCGGCGATCTTTTGTTGGCGCTCGTCGAGTGTCGCAACGATTGGCTTGACGGCAAATTTGTAAAGGACGATGGCAACAATACAGAAATTGACCATCTGTGCGATAAGTGTGGGCCATGTAATGCCGAAGTTACCAGCGAGTTCGGAGATCACTCCCCCATCTTCGGCATGCCCAGCTACTGCATCAGCAGCATCGAGCGAAACAACGTGAAGGTCTTCCGCTGAATAGAGTCCCAGCGGTAGAAATAATGCAAAAAGCAAAGTGATGAAAAGGGCCTTCATTATAAAGAGAGTTAGAAAAGAATACTTAAAAGTGCCGACGATCCATAGAGGATCGCCGGCAAAACTTCTAAAGAGCTAATTAGCCAGCCATCTTACCGAGGAAGATCGCGAAGAAGACAATCGCTTCAGCGAAAGCCATCGCAATAATCGACTGAACAAGCACCTTAGTCGCTGCTTCTGGGTTACGACCTACAGCTTCACAAGCTTTGAAACCGATGAGGCCAATGCCGAGAGGAACACCGATAGCGGCGGCCGCGACGTTGATATTTCCAGAGATTTCTGCGAGTATATTGAACATAATGTTTAACGTTGAGTTTTGTATTTAGTGATTTCTGCGTCGTCCACGGTTTGCTTCATGGTCCCGAGCGCGGAAAGGATTTAAAGTCTAGTGTGCTTCTTCGTCGTGATTGGTCATGAGACCAATGTAGATAGCGACAAGCAGTGTGAAGATAAGCGCTTGAACGACCCCCACGAGCACTTCGTAAAAGTAGAATGGAATCGGAACGATGTAAGGTGCCATACCAGTCATACTGGTCAAAAGATTCTCACCACCAAAAACGTTACCGAACAAGCGAAAGGAAAGTGAAATCGGACGGAACGCAATCGAGACAACTTCAATGACACCCACCATGAGGAAAATCGGTGCCAATATGAGATAGATCACTTTGGGTGTTTCTTTCTTATCAGCCTTATTACCGAAGAGCTCCCAAACAAAGAACTTAGGACCAGCAATCTTGAGACTAATAATTAGCCATGCGATCATCGCAACTAGTGCCATACCAAAAGTCGCATTTAAATCAGCACTGGCTGGACGCATCCAATATTTCAAATCACCGTGATCATCATAAAGGCCAAACACCCCGACACCTGGAATCAAACCACTCCAGTTATGAATCAGAATGTAGATGAACAAACCGATCAAAAGTGGAAATGTCATCGGAAACGCCTTCTTACCTACGATTGGCTCAAGCAACCCTCGCAGGCCATCAATTAAGCTTTCTACAACTGCTTGCCCCTTGCTAGGTATAAGCTTAGGCGAACCAACTGCCCAGCGAATGAACAAAATGAATGCGATCGAAATCGCCCATGTTGTCACAATCGAGTTTGTCAGTGGTAGACCGAAGATCTCCGTCAAATTGTACGGAGATGGACTCACGCCATCGCCTGCAGCTTGCAGAGATGTCGCTGTTCCAGATAGGAAGAAAAAAGTTGGGAATAATTTGTTCACGAAGAACTGAAAAGAGTATTGTTTTTTGCAGCGAGGAACCACAGGAAAAGCCGAACTTGATGTAGCGCCTGCTTGCTATCGTCAACACCCGAATGAACTTTTTTCAATTTCAGCATTAGCCGTGCTAATACCTTCTATGAATAGACAGATCTACTTCTAACCTTGCTCGCGGCGCAGCTCTGACTAATTTAATCAACTACTGTAAATCATGAGTAGCCCAACCAATCTCACCGACAGCTTGACACGATTACGTGAGCGTAAGCATCGAGCAAGTAAACAGTCTTCAGCTAAAGCTCCAAAAAAACCAAAGCGTATACTAAAAGCGCGTGGACGCAGCTTCGCGAAAGATTATTTTGTGATTTTTGCTTACGCCCTACTGGCCATCGCAATCCTCACTCAGCTCGTCTTAATCGTTTCGCTGGATATTGTCTGATACAGCTCTAGTTGAGTGCAGTGTAGCACACCTAGCTAAAGGCCTCTGCGGTCAGATTGCCCCGCAAGCGCCTGACCAGCTAGCTCTGTGCTAATACGCGATGGGCAACCACCGAGTGGTAACTCTCCATCATCTCTTGAAAGTAGGTTTCCATCTCATGCGGCCAATCTGCTTGCGTATCAATCTGCCACTCGGGATGCGCCTGTAGGTGCTCTACGGTCCACTCATAATAAGGCAGATCGTCTGAGCGGAAGCAAAAACGGCCACCTACATCGGTCCGACGCGCGACTTCATCCAACAACCCAGTTTGCACCATACGACGTCGATGGTGCTTCGCTTTCGGCCATGGGTCTGGAAACAGCAACACGGTCAAATCAAAGCGAATACGCTCTGGCAGCACCTCTAGGAACTCGCCGAGTTCGGCTTTTAAAAAATGCAAATTCTTAAGCTGGCGCTTATCCCGTTTATCCAGTCCCTTGCGAATACGCCAAGAGATCAAGTCGATCCCGACACAAGTGTGCGCCAAATTCTCCTCCGCATAACTTGTAAGCCAATGCCCATGGCCGCAGCCCGCCTCAAACAAAATCCGATCAGTTCCACTCAACGCAGCCTCGCACTCCGCCCTCAATTCAGCTTTGCGCAGTTTCTGTTTCTCTAGCTCGCGTGCGTGTGCCTGTGTAATTTCCATAATAATTTCGTTTATGCACTGCCACACTCCACTAGGTCAAGGCCGTTGAGACGCGACTCCGGGGATATGCCTGGGCGCTAGCAAAGACTACACCGCATTCGGCTAGAACTTACAAACTTGCCGCAGGGAGAAAGGCGCCAACAGCCCTCCGTACATTTCCTCTCGCTTTATTCAGACTGAGCCAACTGCACGTAAGGCAATGTAAAATGAATCGCAGTTCCTTGCGCTTCGCCTGTTTCCAAGGAGACGCTACCGCCATGCTGCTGGACGATATGTTTAATAATACTCAAGCCCAAGCCGGTGCCGCCATTTTCACGCGAGCGACCTTTATCCACACGATAAAAGCGCTCAAAAATATGCGGCACATCCTTCTCCGGGATACCTGGTCCATCGTCTGCGACACAACAATGCACCATATTTTGCGAATCCTCATAGCGCACACTTAAAACCAGCCGTGTAAAGTCCGGTGCATAGCGAAATGCATTTTCAATCAAATTATCAAACACTTGCCGAATCCGAAAACGATCAAATGCAAACTCCCCTACCCTCTCATCGAAATCCAATTCCATGCTCTGCACATTCGTATCCAGTCGTTGGCGATTGTCTTCCAGTATTTCGTCCATCAACTGTAGCAGGGACTGTTCAGTCGGCTGCACCTGATCCGACTTAGACTCTAGGCGAGAAAGCTCCAGCAGATCTTCCACCAGCACATGCAAGCGTTTCGCATTATTCACTATCTTTTTAATAAATCGTGAACGGGTCTCAGCCGTTAGCGTTGCATGATCTTCCTCCAATGTCTCCGCAAAGCCCTTAATGATGGTCAAGGGGGTGCGCAACTCATGGGATACATTCGCCACAAAGTCGCGACGCACCATTTCAAGGCTCTTCAAACGAGTTATATCGTGCAGCACTAATAAGGTAGACACCGCATTCTTAGCCGAAACATCACGTACCTCTGCACAGGAAGCCTCGAACCACAGTACACCACCTTCGCGATCAACACTAATTTCCTGCTGAGTAATTCTGTGATCCTCCCGATACCCATCCAAAAAATCCAGCAAGCTCGACGAGCGCAATACCGACTCCAAGCGCGCTCCCTTAAGTGCGCGGTTACCCTGGAATAAACGCTTAGCTGATTCATTTAAAAACTCCACGACACGCTGATCATTAAAAATGATCACTGCCTCCTGAGTCGAACCAAGCATCGCATCCAAACGAGTCGATTGACCAAACACTTCATCGGTATAGCTACGATGCTGATCGATCAGCTCATTTGTCTCTGAAACCAAGGGCTCCATCCCGATACGACGTAACAGAGCGGAGGGCTCATTCAGCAATAAACGGCGTTTCATCCGCACTGACTCCTCCAACTCGCGCACCACTGCGCGCGTTTTTCGGATCGTCAACCAGTGAGCAAACAAAGCCGCACAGAGTAGTAAACTTAAGCAAATAACCATTAGATATCGACAGCACGGTAGCCCACTCCGCGAACAGTCTCAATCAAATGTGCATACGGGCCCAACTTTTCTCGCACACGGCGCACGTGCGTGTCCACCGTGCGCGTCTCTATATCCGTATCATAATTCCAAACAGCCACCAATAAATGCTCCCGCGACTGCACCCGCCCCTTGCGCTCCATCAGTAGTTGTAACAAACGAAACTCGGTCGCAGTCAGGATCACCTCAACGCCATCGATGCTCAACTGATGAAGCTCTGCATCAATCACCACCCCACTGATTTCAATGCGTGTAGACTTGGTCGTCTCTGAAACGGTCGCGCTGCGTGCTAGAAGCTTCCCCACTCTGATCGATAACTCCTTCATGTTAAATGGCTTAGGTAAGTAATCGTCCGCACCAATCTCCAGCCCTTGAATACGATCTTCTGCTTCGCCACGCGCTGTCAGGAAAATGATTGGGACATGCTTCAGTAAAGGATCGGCGCGCGCCATGCGGCACAGCTGCAAACCACTCAGCTCAGGCATCATGATATCAAAAATCATAATCTCAGGCTCAAAGTCGCGCGCAACACTGGCAAATAGCAAAGGATCGTTCAATACTTGGCAACGATAGCCCTCCTGCTCGAATTTATACTTCAACAGCTCCGTAACATCAGGCTCATCATCGACAACTAGGATACGCTGGGCTTTAAGAGTGTGCATACTATGGAATTAAGAGTAATGTATAACAAGCGCTCACAATCGAGAAGCAATTACCGATCTTTAGGCACTTGCACATTTCGCTAAAACGAAAATAAGTCGCTCTACGTCAACGCATAAACACACAGAGAGAAGAAGCTCAAGCGATTTTACCCAGCCGTCACACGATTGTCACCGCCACGACATAAACACGCGCTCGATCCGTACGCGGCGCACGGCACAACCTTGTGCGCTTTTTAGCAACAGGTGGCTACAGCCTGTGGTGAAACGACCTAATCCGCTCGCCGCGGTATCGGCGGCGGCGCATTCGGCAAGCGCCCGGCACTGCTAGCAGAGATCGGCGCTGGTGCGATGCTTGGCGCCGCGGCGCCCTTGGTAAACCCAGCGCCACTGGCACAGGCAAAAATTCGGTCGTCGGACGCGCGGAACGAGACTTGCATCCCCCCACTGTGAGCGCGCAACGTCTGCACCGCTTGTGGATCAAAGCGGAACCACGCCGGCGCCTCACGCAGCGGCTCACCACTGCCGGCCACCAGACCGAAGGCATTTTCATCGCGCAAGTACTGCAGCAGCGCTGGCGACGGATCGACAATTAAAAACCACTGCCAGCGGCTGACACCCTCGGCATCGTGCCATTCGTGGCGCTCGGCTTGCAGAATGCGATCCTCGGCCGAAGGTCGGCGCCAAAAGGCACGCTTGAACACTTCCTCCCCCACGTTCTCAATGCTCGCAGGGGCCTCGGACACCCATTCGATCTCCGCGGTTACCACATCGGCTGATGGCGCAGCAGGCGACGCCCCCTGTTCCCCCTGCCATAACTGCCACTGCCATGTAGCGATGCCCAGGCACAGACACAGCAGAAGGGTCGCCAGCCGCCCGTTCATTAGTTACCGGAGTGCGAATAGGTGCGGAGGAAGAGCTTGATGTCTTGGACACTTTCGACAAAGCGATCGAGGCCCTCCTGTTCGTCATTAAGCAATGTGTAGGCGGGGATGACGATCTTCCACTGCGTATTCCATGCACTGCGGCCAATTAGACGGCTGTTGGTGTATTCCGCCGGTATGATACTGTAGAAGAAGGCCGGGTCGTGCACCGCGCGGAAAGCCTGATGCTTGCGCTGGATCCAGGGCTGCTCGCTGAGGGTGCCGTTTGCATTGAAAAAATTGGTGGTGTTGAACGCAGAGGCCCCCAGATTGTAGGGTAAGGGCAGCGCTTGATCGTGCACCGTCCACGTCCGCAGTGTATTGGTGTCTCCCAGCGGTGGTGCGAGCATGCGGTCGCTGCCGCAGGGAATCAAATAGACATAAGGCGTGGCGCGCAGGGCGTTGGCATCCAAAGACGCCGGACCACCCGCACCGGGTGTGCCGATCGCGTAAGGATCCATGCCGACATAGCCATCCAGCACGATGCCAACGCTACTGATTTTGGTCGCGTAACTACTTGGCGAGTAACTGTGATCACCTGCCGCAGCGGGTAAGCCAAAGAAATTCTTCATTTGGTCGATGGTGCTGCTAAAGGAAATGACGATGCCAGGCGTAGCGCTGCCGTCGGCCTTCTTGAGGTTGTTGCAATAGCGCGCCACATCGGCATCGACCATCAAATCGGAGACAATGTGCTGCTGGAGGGTTTGTTTCCAAGCGTCGTCGTCGCTGGTCTGGGCAGGATCATTCTGAATGCGGTACAGTTCACCTCGGAGGCTGAACAACGTACCATAAGGATCCGGGTTGTTGATCCCGAGGCGCCCTTCGGCCACGGAGAAGTCGGCATTCAGCTGCGCCAGCGTACCCGCCAAACCGGCATCGCCAAGGTTGCTGACGGTGGCCTGCGGTTGATCATCACTGAGGTCACCAAGCGCGCGGGCAGCGACAATATCGGCGAGTACCTGTTGCCCGCTAGGACTGCCCAACAGTCCGGTCTCGTAGTCATAACTCTTGGCTGCGAGGTAAGTATAGCGGCCGGCAAGATCATACAGACTACGGTATTGCTCGAGTGCCTCATTGCGGAAGGTGCGGAAGGTCAGGTCATTGGTCCGGTAGCCGGTGATGTTGGCCGCGGCACGCTTGCGGAAGGTCTCGCGCGCTGCCATAATATCATTGGCTTCGGCGAGCAAGTTACGCACCTGTTCGTTGGCGCTCTGGTATTCGGCGGCGCGTTGGGAGATTTCAAAGTGGGCGGCCATCAGCTCGCGATAAAGCAGTTCATATTCGTAGTACTGCTGCTTTTGCTCATAACTGAAGCCTAACTCATTGATCTGGGCGTCAAACTGTAGAAATATTTCTTCAATTTCCTTGGTAAGCGCATTGGCGCTAATTTCACTTCCCAGCGCACTTAATTTTGCGATATTATAAGCGACCAAGCCGATGGTAATCACCGTACCTTTAGTACTCGAGCTCGGATCATTAGAAAAGCCCACGACATCTGGCAGAAATTCAGCCACGGCATAGCCCGTCTCCAAGGCTTGGTCAGCGATGGCATTTAAGGAATCAGCCACATCTTCAAGCGCACTTTGCTTAGCAACCAGTTCGCCATACTTTTTGATCTCAACCTCACGCCACTGTTTGGTGTCTTTGTGCCATTTGATCAACTCATTGAACAATTGCATCTCGCGCTGCATGCGCTGCTGCAAAACTTGGTATGCGCGGCCACTTTCCAATAAGGCCACCTGGGCTTGCTGAGCGTCCACTAGCGCCTGCTGCAGGGTCCCTGTTACAGTGCGACGTCCGAAAGAAGCCCCGCCCCACAGATCCGCCCATTGGGCATATTGATTCGGCTGAACGATGACCGTTTTGTTGACACTGCCCGTAGGCGTTCCGGCAGCGCCGGAGAAGAAATCGGCGGTCAAATTGTAGGAGCCATCGTCACCGAGCACCGAGAAATCGGCGATCCCGGTCGGCACATCAATATTCAACGTGACCGGTTTGCTGGTGTCGATCCAATCCGTGGGGCGATCGACCACGAACCAATTTTGATAATCCGGCCCAATGTAACCCTGGGCATACGTCTTACCGGGGCCGATATCGCCGGCATACGGCGAACCGAACAGCTCCTGCAACGCATTGTCGAAGGCGATCTCCTGATCGACGATGGCGGTATTGGCTTCGGCGATCTGATTTTCCTGATTGCGCAGCAGGCGGGTCATACGTGCCGCTTGATTGAATGCACCCTTGGCATTGAGGGTGGCACGCAGCGCGCGCTGGTAGATCTGTTCAAAATGGGATTCGCCCGCTTGCAGCTGGGTCGGCGAGATGTCGAAGGCGATGGCACCGGGACTAAGACCGAGTGGATTCAGCCGGGCGTTGGCATTATCGAGAGTAGTCTGCAGCGAACGGGCGGTAGCGACCAACTGGCCGAGCTCAGGTACAGTGGTGCGATCAATCACCTGTACGCCGCTATGGCTGGGGTTGGTATCCACCGCAGGCAGCAGCGCATTGCCGGTCACCCAGTGCAGGTAGCTGCCTTGGGCACTGCGGGACACCCACTCGTCCAGCCCTTGATGACGGCGAACACTGGTGCGCGGATTCATCTTGCCATCGCGGAAATGACTCCAGCCTTGTGCCGGATCGTCCTGATAACTCTGGCGGTGTACCAATGCCACGACTTGCTTGGCGGTGGCCGCCAGATTGGCAGCGGAGGCGGCAAACTTACGCTCGTCCTTATAGTCGATCTGCACCGATTGACCGAGGACCGTCACATCCTCCGCCGAAGTAGTCCAACTGAAGTCGGGGTGCACCAGCAACTTGTAATAACCCTTGAGAGCGGTCAGATAATGCCCATAGGCATCGCCGTGCCCCTGCGGAAACATCCGCTGTGCATCGGCGGCATCGACCACACCATTCTCGGTACCACTACCGGATTTTTCTTTGATATTATAATTGGTGGCGTACAACACCTCGCCGCTGTTGATGCCGCGGGTGTAGTTCCACCACAGGCGGTTGTAGGCAGGCGCGGTGCCGGTACCGGGATTGACGAAATCATCACGCCCGCGCAGCAGCGCCAGTTCTTCGTCGAGCGAGCTGGCCACCTGACCTTCAAACGAAAAGCGGCTGGTATTGACCTCGGTGGTCGAACTGGCGTCGTCGATCGAAATGGTCGGATTGGCCGCATCGGCATACGCCTCATTACCGAGAATAGTGTACAAGTCATTCAAATAACCCGCGGCGAGAATCAGCGCCGAGTTGGAGGACGTAAAGTCGATGCCTGAGCCAATGGTGAATTGCTTGCCGCGATTGAGCACGGTTTCGTAAATCTCGATCAATCCCACCTCATTGACATTGTCGAGATTGAGAGCGATGTCGCCCTCCCAGCGACGACCTGCCTGAGTTAGCAGGCTGACATCGGTATTGACCGCACTGTTCGCCAGGTCACTCATGCGCTGATTGAACGGATTGATCTTGGCAAGCACGCGTTTGATCCATCCCTCGACCAGCGCCGGGCTGGTCCAGCCAGACCAGTCACCACCGACCTTGCGATAGTTCATGGTGAAATAAGTATCGCCCATCAGCACCGCAGGATTGCTGATCGTGGCGGTGGGTGACCCGCCAACCAAAATACTGCTACCGAGAGTACCATTCGGCTTGAGCCACGTGCTGGTGCTGGAGGCGATGGCTATATTACTCTCGGTGATCGTCGGATTGGTGCCGCCAGTTGGGAAGCCGTAACGCCATTCAAATTCATACAGTTCCGGATGGCCGGCATAGTCGCCGCTGTGACGCAGGGCGACTTGTTCATCGAGCGGGTTGCTCGCGAGCAGCACCTTGAGGTCGCCGGTGTAGAGGCTGGAGTCTACCTTAATGATCTGCATCGCGGGCGGATTACCCGGATCGGTGAAGGCCTCACCATTTTCAAACATCAGGGTCACATAGCCCGTGCCCTTACCCGTGGCGGTGAGCGCGTAGCTATCGACCGCAGTATCGGCATCGCGGACATCAGCTAGCTTGGACTGGTCAATTAAGCGCGCATCTTTGGCTGGATCGACGATATACTTACCCGGCACCGTGGCACTCTCGCTGAAGGTTTCGAGCTGGCTGGCAAGTGCAACCACTGCACTGTCCCAGGCAAACTTGTCGCTGTCGGTATTAGGGCACAAGTCTTTGAGAGCAGCAAGGTCGTCGCTGCCGAGTACGTTGAGGTTGAGGTAGTCCTCGCCGGTCGGGGCATCGATGAATTCACCGGTGAGGATCAGTGCCCCCTGACTGCCGACATTTGGATCGAGGTAAAAACGCTGCTGCAAATGCGGTGGCAGTTTCTGGAAATAGGTCTTGCCGACAAAGCCAGTGGTCAGGATCGACGCCGGCAGTTTCGCCAGGCCACTGGCGCTAAGCAGGTAGCGTTTTGCGCGGGTGGGATCATGCAGTGTGACACTATTGGCGGTGCTGCCGTTGTTGGCGATCGACTGTTGATACAGCACCTGCGCGCTGGAGGCACCGCGGACCTGAGGTAAATTCCCCGCGATCGCGCTGGCTTTGGCCAGGGTCAGTGTCTGCGCCGTTTGCAGCACCGGCACGATCTGACGTTGGGCGATCGGTAAGGTCGTATCGTCCGGCCATTTCGGTTGGTAGGTCAAGGTGACAGGCACCCCACTGCCAGTGTCAGCAATGAACGGCATCAGTGTGCCCGCCGGGCGTTGCGCGGCTAGGCTGAGACTTGGCTCAAAGAAACCGGGCAGCGAATTGTAGAAAAACTTCATGCCAAAACTGACTGGCGGAGCGATCGATACCTGCGGCGCTAGAGTATAGCCGCTGCCCGCATCGGTGATCGTGATCGCAGTCACCACCCCATTGCTCAGCTGAGCGCTCGCAGTGGCCGTCACCCCGCTGCTCGGCGGCGCAATATGCACCTGCGGTGCAATGGTGTAACCGCTGCCGCCTGCGCCGATGGTAAGCTCTGCCACCGAACCCGCCGACAGCGTTGCGCTGGCAGAGGCACTGACTTTGGCATGCGCCCCGCGGTAGGTCCATTCATAGCCCTGGCGATCCTGCAGGGTAAATTTGGCATACGACTGCGGGGCGCCGCTGCCGCTCGCCGGGTCAACGGCCGCATCCACCTCGTAATTGCGTACCACACCATCTGAATCGGTCGCGGGCGGCAGCGCTATTAACGGTGCAGGTGGTTGCACTTTGGTTCCAGCGATGGCGTCATACTGCAGCGGATAAGCAAAGGACTCACGCTGGACCTGATACGCATCCATCCGCGGGCGGGCGTCATTCGGGTCCGTATAGGCAATCAGCACAAAGGGCTGCGAGGTGCTGCCGGCAGCGTTTAAATCATCGCGCAAGGCATAGGCACGTGAACCGAGGATCATGGCGTGCTCCTCATTGGGATTGAAACCCACCTTGCTGACATCGTTTTGCGTGTAAATCAGGCCAGCTTGTTGTGATGGACCCAAATCACCGGTCCCCAAGCCCGATGCGATCACGATTTTCGGCGCATTCTGTGGGTATTCAACCGTATAGCGCCCGACCTTGGAGGGCAGATGGAACGAGGCGAACCCCTTTCCGGGGGCGGGTATTTGCTTAAACCACCAGATCGTGAGCTGATCACGGCCGGGCAATGCATTCACCGGGATGATCGCACCCGCCTCGGCGGCCTGAACCCCGGACACAAAGGGATCCAAATAGGCGGAGGGATTGTAGTTGTCGCCACTGGAAATATAACCGGCTACCGAATATCCCGTGGGAGGCTCAATCCGCTGCCCTACCTGCACGGTCACGGACAGATCGAGTACACCATCGGCATTCATATCGTTGATGGTGGCGATCGCCGCGGTGGCTTGCAGCGGACCATCCCCATCCGGATCCGCTTGCGCGGGAGTGCCGAGCAAGCTTTCTGACTGAATATAAATCGGCACGTACCAGGGCTGCCCCTGTCCGGTGAATTTTAACAGCGCGCGGCTGGTTTTATCACTGGAAGTGCTGAAGTCCGCCAGCAGGCGCTGGCTTTCCACATCCACGATGACTTCGGCCTCGGATGGATCATCCTGGAAAACGACCGATGGCGCACTGGAGGCATCGAAGAGCGGACCGACGGCGACGCCGCTGCCGAGATCGGTCACAGTCACTGGCTCGTAGTCGGTCAGGCTGGTAGGCCAAACTTGGGTGTATTTTGCCAGCAGTTTGGGCCAGCGAATACTCAGGCCAGGAGTGGTGCCAGCTTCTAAAAAGTAAATTTCCAGGTCCTTCGCTTCCAACCAGAAGATCGCGAGGTTGTCGGGGTTGTAATTGGTACGCTCGGCGTGATAGACCAGCGTGCCGTTCGGCAACGCGGAGGTGCCGTACAACGGCTTACCACTGGCGGCTTGGTTGAAAACCACCGAAGGCTGCAACAAGTCATCACCCGCCAGCGGCGTACCGGCACGCGGCAGGAGTGGTTGCCCGAGGAGGGTTTCGACATTCTCGGCGGCAATCTTCTTGCGCACCGACACCACATCCGCGCCGAGGAATTCCCGCGCTCCGGTGTCGGCATCTTCCTTGCCGAGGTATTCGACAAACACACTGCCCTCGAGGTTGTAAGCATGCAGGGCTGCCGTGCCGAAACTATTCTCATACCAGAGCGTACGGCGCTCAGTGGGCAAGGTCGACGAGGCATCACCGCTCGGATTGTAACCGATCGGCGTATATTCATCGGCCACATGACTGGGCATCTGCCGATTATACACCACATTGGCCGCCTCGATGCGACCGCTGGGAATCTCAACCAACGGACCCGAAAAGGACTTTTCAGTCCAATACATCGTGCGCAGTGGCAAATTCGGCGCGGAAGAAACCGAGAAGATCTCGGTCTTAAATTTATAACTCGGAACAGCTTCCCCGAGTGCCGTGGTGTCGGGCAACCGGGATACCCAAGTGACCACCACCCGCCCGGGTTGGGACGCGAACACTTTATCTGCATGCGGACTGTAGTAGTAGGTCAATGGCGCGATAAACTCGCGACTCTCGCTCCCCGAAATCGTCACATTTGGCTTGCCGCGCAAGGTGAGATTGAGTCCGTCCACGATATCCACGCGCTGTCCAAGCAAGGTAGCTCCGCTGACCAAGCCCGCAGGCACACTGGTCACCGTCACGACATTACTGGCGGGCGATGCTCCGGTCACGAGCACCGAAGCAATCGGCAGCGGCTGATACTGGGTGCTGGCAGTTGAGGTGTCGGCATCATAGCCATTGGCAAAGATTTCACCCGGTTGGACCGGTTGCGCACGCCAGTAGCCCGGATCCACCGCCACTCCATCCCAACGTAAGCCCGGTCGCTGAATCACATCGCCAAAAGCATAGCGCGGCACCCCCGAAGCCAAACTATAGCCCACCAGCGAGCGTGCCAAAAGCACCGCCGGGGCACTGGCTTCGGCTGCCATCGGATAGCGCCCGGCAGCTAAACTGTTCGTTGACACCGCTACACTGCCGGCCGAGGTCGCACCCACCGCAGCGTATTGCGGGGTGGTCGTGCCGTCACCGAGCGGCACGTCTGGCCCTGCAATGCTGACAGTCGGTGGCGTGCTGTAGCCGCTGCCGCCATTATTAATTACAATCGAGGTCACCGCCCCGCCGGTCAGTACGGCCGTTGCATCGGCAGTGGCCCCACCCCCAGGGCCGATAGTCACCACCGGTGGACTACTGTAACCGAACCCACCACGGCTGACTGAAATCGAGGTGACCACACCGCCGGAAATATTGGCTGAAGCCCCTGCTCGGCTCGCGTCGAGCCGGTTGATCGCATCGCCCTTGATCTCATACTGAGCATCCACCACGGGGCACGCCAACAGTGCAGCCAGAGTGGTCAACAAAATCAAAGGACGGACATTCATAGTATATCGGTTAGAGAAGTGAGATTAATCGCAGAGGCTCCGGCAAAGAGTACCCAAAATAGCAAAGCCTCGGGGCTTCGTTCAAACGAAGCATTCATAAGATGTAGAAGGGCGATGCATCCGTAGATCCGTGCAATCGCTTAGCGTGCTCCAATAGCGGTGAAATTGAAGGCAATTGGATTCCATCCGACATTCGGGAGATGCCCTACAATTATAATTTTGGAGGGGGTGTGACTCAGAATTCCTAATATATTGTACTGATCTCCAAATAAGGTGGCGTTCACCGTAGGAATGTCATTAAAAGCAGTAGTGAACGTGATGTGATATTGCTCAACCCCGTTCACATCGATTCGTTCCACCGAAAACCCTTCACCTCGCGCACGGGTTCCATTAGCATTGACCGCCCCCCTGACAATTCGAATGGTTTCTTCGGTAGTGATGGTATTAGTACCGAGGTCTGCGGCAGTGATGGTGCCATCTAAAATGTCGTGTGAGGCAATCGAATTATCGCCAATATCGTCGCTCAGCACCTGACCATTTTTGATGTCTTCGCTGTAAATGCTCTCGTTCACGATCACCCGAGTATCGACTGAAGAACTGCCTAGATCGCCAGCTAGAACAGCATAATCGCCAATATGGTTTGTGTTGATCGCATTCACGATGATTTTTGCGGAACTGACTGATGAATCGGCTAAGTTGTTTTGCTTGATCTCCCCATCTTTGATGTCGGCCGAAAGAATCGTTCTGTCTAGGATGTCTTCACTCAAAATACTATGGTCGATGATCTTAGCCGAATCGACTACATTGTTGTCTAACATAGCCTGGCTAATCGCCGCATTTTCAACGCTCTCCGCCACTTTGGCGCGGAAGGCGAAGGTCGAGCTGACAAACTGCTGACGCGGCGAGATCTCATTGTCGACCGCGGCGGTACCATCATCGATCGTCACACCGAGATAGCGGGTCGCGGCGCCAAACACGACCGGACTGCTGACTTTGGTCGAAGGCACGCCTTTGGGCGCTTCGTCAAAGCCGAGCGGTGAACCGGGCGTGGCGGCACCGGCGCCGATCAGCACGCTGAACTCACCGTTCGAAATGGTGACGACCTGCTGTTCTGAATAGAGCAAGTTGGCCTCAAGCGCATTCGAGGCATGGTCCCAGATGCGAAAGGTGACGCTGCGGTTGACCGGCGTGCCAGAGCCAATCGTCGTGCCATCGGCGTTCAAGGCGCGGCCCTGATAGCTCAGGTAATCGGGCACGGCTGTGTTCTGGGCGTGGGCGCTGCCCAGCAGGGCAAAGGCCGCAAGCAGCGGCAGGAGGCGGG